>Ga0213866_10003138_pt1 | contig 11347 bp, 13 predicted proteins | sample PICome_11_FD_160079 | JGI IMG/M metagenome (GOLD analysis project Ga0213866, IMG submission 160079) | Coastal seawater microbial communities near Pivers Island, North Carolina, United States - PICO284 | ecosystem: Environmental > Aquatic > Marine > Coastal | place: USA: North Carolina... | reverse complement strand
TCCTGCAGGCATCAGGCACTACGGATAGGAGATTTCAATAAAAAAACCCGGGACCAGCCCGGGCCAGATGATGGGGACTGGCGCAGCAAAGCCAGAGCTGAGAGCTTTGGCAACCACTTGCGTCGAAACCTATTTGGTCTCAGCTTTCGCTTTCCTGGACGCTTTGCCTTCGAGAAGCTCAAGCAGGGCTTCCATCTGAGCCATCACACCCCTTACTTCGCCCGCTTCGGGCAGAAGACCATCTTCCATCACTCCCTGGTGCATTTCACGCAGTTCCTGGCGGATGTAGCGCAGGTGGCTCACGACCTGCTCGCGCTTCGATTGCGACATCGCCTACGGGGAAGTTCAATAACCCCCTTTTACCTCATGAGGGGTCACATGCGGCGTGATGGGGCGCGACTTATCGCACCGGCCGCGGCGAGGAGGGCGAAAGTGAGGAGGGCTGACGGACGTGCCACGGTGCTGAAAATCACCAGGGCAAACAGGCCAATCAGTGGCAGGCGACGCTGCAAAAGCGCAGTGGAGAATAGGGGATTCGAACCCCTGACCTCTGCGGTGCGATCGCAGCGCTCTACCAACTGAGCTAATTCCCCAATGAATCAACGCTAGCCGGCACGGCCTGCGTCAAACTGCGATTAATGGCGTCTGGGGACGGCTCGATGCTCACGCAGGAACGGCTCGAGGCTTTTGACGAGGCGTCGACAGCTGAACTCGCCCGTCGGCTGGAAGAAGACGACTATCCCTCGCCTTTCGACAGCTTGTCGGATTGGCACCTGCTTCGGGCGCTGGCGATCCATCGGCCCGAACTGATCCTTCCGTACCACCATTTGGTGGACCAGGAACCTTTCGATGAAGACTGAGCAGGCGTCGCCACTCTGCGGGCGGCGTGTGCTGGTGGCCGTCAGCGGCAGCATTGCTGCGGTCAAAACGCCAATGCTGGTGAGTGCCCTGGTGAAGGCCGGCGCTGAAGTGCGCTGTCTGGTGACCTCCAGTGGTGCCGCCTTGGTGAGCCCTGTTGGTCTCGCCAGCCTCAGTCGCCATCGCTGCTACCTCGATGCTGACCAGTGGGATCCTGCCGCGTCGCGGCCGCTGCATATCGAGTTGGCCGAATGGGCGGAGTTAACCATCGTTGCGCCCTTAAGTGCCAGTAGCCTTGCCCGCTGGAGCCAGGGTTCAGCCGACGGACTGCTCGCCAGCGTCCTGCTGGCCACGGAAGGGCCTGTCATCGCGGCCCCGGCGATGAACACTGCCATGTGGCGCCATCCAGCAGTGCAACGGAATTGGCTCCAGATCCAAGACTTCCCCGGGGTGGTCCCGCTGCTGCCGGAGTCCGGTTTACTGGCCTGCGATCGGGTCGGCGATGGGCGAATGGCCGATCCGGTGTTGATTGAGTTGGCGGCTGCATCCGTGTTCAGCCGAGGCCCTGATACTCCTGTCGCGACCCGTGATTGGTCGGGGATGTCTGTTCTTGTCTCGGCGGGACCGACCCAGGAATCCATTGATCCGGCCCGTTTTCTCAGCAATCGCAGCAGCGGTCGGATGGGAGTCCTCCTGGCGCAGGCGGCACGCTTCCGGGGCGCCACCGTTCATTTGGTGCATGGCCCATTGGATCTTCCCGATGCCTGGCTTGAAGGACTGCAGTGCACCCCGATCAGGAATGCTGCAGAGCTCAGTTCAACTTTGCAGCTGGCGCTGCCCAGCTCTGATGTGCTGGTGATGGCTGCTGCTGTTGCCGATCTTCGGCGGGATGCTGCGCCTGATCAGAAACTGGCCAAGGTGGAGCTTCAGGCGGTTCTGTCGTCAGGTTGGGCCGAAGTGCCTGATCTGTTGGCGAATCTGACCCGTCAATGCCGCTCTCAACAGCTGGTTCTCGGCTTCTCTGCGCTAACAGGTGATGACAACCATCTTCTGGAGCGGGCTGAGAGCAAGCGGCTCGCAAAGGGCTGTGATCTGATGATGGTGAATCCCGTGGACCGTGAAGGTCAGGGTTTCGGTGACCAACCCAATGGAGGTTGGTTGCTGGGGGACGGGTGGAACCGGGAGTTGCCTGTGACAGCAAAGCTGTCGCTTGCCCATCAGTTGCTGGATGCTCTGCTTAACGCTTGTGATCAGGCTGCAGCGTCGATGGAGTCCTGACCGAGCAGATCAATAAAGGTGCGTAACTGAAGCCTGGGGATGTAGGGCCAGCCGCCATTTTTCTCCATTCCCTGCAGAAGTGTGAACAATTTCTGGCGGTTTTCGGGAAGGCTCTGGCGGAATGGACCGTCTTGAACGTCCCGGTGCAGCGCCTCAAGCTCACGCAGCAGGGTGAGCAGTGCTTCTGGATTTCCCCTCAACTCCTCTGCCAGCTCGCCCAGGGCGGCCAGTGCCGGAGCCATTCTCGCTTGGGTCGAATCTGGATCGTTAGGTGTCACGCGCTTTCGACAAGTTGTTGAGAGCTGCAAAAGGCTAGCCCTGCCGTCATTTTTCGCCCTGTAAGATCCAGATTCGACGGCTTTCCGTCCCCCTATAGCGTTCAGCCGACTGGCTCCTTCCATGCGCATTCGTCCTCTGCTGGCCGTCGTGCTGGCGCTCTGCCTCGCGTTCTTCACCACGGCCTGCAGTGGCGATAGTGAAGCCGTTCAGCGTGGTGGATCCAATGTCACCTACGACGACATCCACAACACGGGCAAAGCCAACGATTGCCCCACCATCGGGGATTCGGCTCGCGGCTCCATTCCACTGACTATTGGCGGCAGCTACGAGCTGCGCGAGATCTGCATGCACCCCGTGCAGGTTTACGCCAAGGAGGAGCCCAAGAACATTCGCCAGCAGGCTGAGTTTGTTGAGGGCAAGATCCTGACCCGCTATACCTCCAGCCTTGACTCTGTCTTCGGAGATCTGAAGGTGACGGAATCTGGGCTGCAATTCCAGGAGAAAGGCGGCATCGACTTCCAGCCGATCACCGTTCTGGTGCCTGGCGGTGAGGAGTTCCCCTTCACCTTCTCCAGCAAATCACTCAATGCAACTGCTGATGGCTCGGCTTTGACCACCAGCACCGACTTTGAAGGCACTTATCGCACCCCCAGCTACCGCACCAGTAACTTCATTGATCCCAAGGGTCGGGCTCTGACCACCGGTGTTCAGTACGCCCAGGGTCTCGTGGCACTTGGTGGTGATGACGAGCAACTCGAGAAGGACAACAACAAGCGCTACATCGATGGCGTGGGAACCATGAGCCTCTCCATCACCAAGGTGGACCCGGAAACCGGTGAATTCGGTGGTGTGTTCAGCGCCATCCAACCTTCCGACTCCGACATGGGTGGTCGCGAAGTGGTCGACATCAAGATCACTGGCGAACTCTATGGCCGCCTTGAAGAGGCTTGATCACCCTCACCACAACAGGTCGCATCAGGGGGCTCAGGCCCCCTTTTTTGTGGCCCATTGCAATCCTGCGGCGATCTGGGAGAATCGCCCGATCTTTCCCTGAAGTCATGACCGCCAGTGCTTCCGCTCCCGCCCAGCGATCCGGTGTGATTGCTCCCTATGGCGGAACACTGGTTGATCTGATGGTGGCCGAGGCGGATCGTGCCGCTGTGAAAGCCACCGCAACCAAGACGATCGAGTGTTCCGATCGCAACGCTTGTGATGTGGAGCTGTTGTGCGTTGGTGGCTTCTCGCCCCTGCGTGGCTTCATGCACCAGGAGGACTACGACGCCGTGGTGAGTGGCCATCGTCTGGCCGCGGGCCAGCTGTTCGGTCTGCCGATCGTGATGGACACCGACCGCGATGACGTGGTGGTGGGCGACAAGCTGCTGCTCACCTACAAGGGTCAGGATCTGGCGGTCCTCGAGGTGGAGGACAAGTGGGAACCCAACAAAGTGGCTGAGGCCAAGGGCTGCTACGGCACCACCTCGATCGAGCACCCTGCGGTTCGGATGATCACGATGGAGCGCAAGCGCCTCTACCTGGGTGGAAGCCTCCAGGGTCTTGCTCTGCCCGAGCGAGTGTTCCCCTGCAAGACCCCGGCTGAGGTGCGCTCAGGCTTGCCCGAAGGTGAGGACGTGGTGGCGTTCCAGTGCCGTAACCCCATTCACCGCGCTCACTACGAACTGTTCACCCGCGCTTTGCATGCACAGAACGTGAGTGACAACGCCGTGGTGCTGGTCCATCCCACTTGTGGTCCGACCCAGCAGGACGACATCCCCGGTGCCGTTCGCTTCCAGACCTATGAGCGTCTTGCGGCTGAAGTGAACAACGACAGCATTCGCTGGGCCTATCTGCCCTACGCCATGCACATGGCAGGCCCGCGCGAAGCGCTTCAGCACATGATCATCCGTCGTAACTACGGATGCACCCACTTCATCATTGGCCGCGACATGGCGGGCTGCAAATCGTCTCTGACCGGTGACGACTTCTACGGCCCCTACGACGCCCAGAACTTCGCCAAGGAGTGCGCTCCTGAGCTCACGATGGAAACGGTGCCTTCCCTGAACCTCGTCTACACCCAGGAAGAGGGTTACGTGACGGCAGAGCATGCCGAAGCCCGTGGCCTGCACGTGAAGAAGCTCAGCGGCACCCAGTTCCGCAAGATGCTCCGCGGCGGCGAGGAAATTCCCGAGTGGTTCGCCTTCAAGAGCGTGGTTGAGGTGCTCCGCGCCGCCTGAAGCCTGAGAACCCGTTTAACATTCCTTCATCTACGAGGCGACCTGTGAACAAGCGTTGGCGAAATATCGGTCTCGGGGCCCTTCTGGTCTTGGCGATCGTTGTGATTGCACCAGCGTTCATTGGCGGCGGCAGCGGCAGCCAGCCCCAGGTGAACACCATCCGTTACAGCGAGTTCGTTGAGGCGGTGAAGGATGACCAAATCAGCCGAGTGTTGATTTCTCCTGACCAGGGCACGGCTCAGGTGGTCGAAAACGACGGCCGTCGTGCCCAGGTCAACCTGGCTCCCGATCGTGAGCTGCTCGGTTTGCTGACTGAACACAGCGTTGATATCGCTGTGCAGCCTTCCCGCCAGACCCCCGGTTGGCAGCAGGCGGCTGGAAGTCTGATCTTCCCGCTGTTGCTGCTCGGTGGTCTGTTCTTCCTCTTCCGTCGCGCCCAGGGCGGCGGCGGTGGCAACCCCGCCATGCAGTTCGGCAAGAGCAAGGCACGGGTTCAGATGGAGCCTTCCACGCAGGTGACCTTCACCGATGTGGCTGGCATTGAAGGGGCAAAGCTTGAGCTCACTGAAGTCGTCGATTTCCTCAAGAACCCCGACCGTTTCACGGCTGTCGGCGCCAAGATTCCCAAGGGTGTTCTGCTTGTTGGCCCTCCCGGAACCGGCAAGACCTTGCTCGCCAAGGCCGTGGCTGGTGAAGCAGGTGTTCCCTTCTTTTCGATCTCCGGTTCCGAGTTCGTCGAAATGTTTGTTGGCGTTGGTGCCAGCCGCGTTCGCGACCTGTTCGAGCAAGCCAAGAAAAACGCACCTTGCATCGTCTTCATCGACGAAATCGATGCCGTTGGTCGTCAGCGGGGTGCAGGCCTCGGCGGCGGTAACGACGAGCGCGAGCAGACCCTCAACCAGCTCCTGACGGAGATGGATGGCTTTGAAGGCAATACCGGCATCATCATCGTTGCGGCCACGAACCGGCCTGATGTGCTGGATGCAGCCCTGATGCGTCCCGGTCGTTTCGACCGTCAGGTCACTGTTGATCGCCCTGACTATGCCGGACGTCTACAGATCCTTGGGGTCCACGCTCGCGGCAAAACCCTCGCCAAGGATGTCGATCTCGACAAGGTTGCCCGTCGTACACCCGGTTACACCGGCGCAGATCTGGCCAATCTTCTCAACGAAGCCGCCATCCTCGCGGCCCGTCGCGAACTCACCGAAGTGAGCAATGACGAGATCAGTGATGCCATTGAACGGGTCATGGCGGGTCCGGAGAAGAAAGATCGCGTGATGAGCGAGCGTCGGGCTCGATTGGTCGCCTATCACGAGGCTGGTCATGCCCTCGTTGGTGCCCTGATGCCCGACTACGACCCGGTTCAGAAGATCTCCATCATTCCCAGAGGTAACGCCGGCGGTCTGACCTTCTTCACCCCCAGTGAAGAGCGGATGGAATCGGGCCTGTATTCACGGGCTTACCTCCAGAACCAGATGGCTGTTGCCCTCGGTGGTCGTGTGGCTGAAGAGATCGTCTACGGCGAAGACGAGGTCACCACAGGTGCCTCCAACGACCTCCAGCAGGTTGCTTCGACAGCGCGTCAAATGATCACCCGCTTCGGCATGAGTGACGAGCTTGGACCTGTGGCTCTGGGTCGTGCCCAGGGGGGCATGTTCCTTGGCCGCGACATCGCCGCCGAGCGCGACTTCTCTGAAGAAACCGCCGCGATGATCGATAAAGAGGTGTCTGAGCTGGTGGATGTTGCCTACAAGCGCGCCACCAAGGTTCTTGTTGATAACCGTGCCGTTCTCGATGAATTGGCGGAGATGCTCGTTGAGCAGGAGACTGTTGATGCTGAAGAGCTTCAGGAGCTGCTGATCAAGCGTGACGTCCGGGTTGCCGAATACGTCTGATTTCGATTCATCTTCCAACCCTTGGCTGGTGCGGCAGGAGCTCTTCGTGGCTTCCCTGCAGCACCAGCCTCTTTTGTTGGTCATTCGGCCTGAGCCGGACGACCTCTCGCCTTCAGGTTCGGGTTCGGGTCTATTGGAGCAGGTGCAGCAGCTTCATGCTGCAGGGTTGCGCCATCTCGAGGTGGCTTGGATGGATCAGCCGGGCTGGGTGGCGTTCATGCAGCGGGTGCAGGACCATTGCCCTGAATTGAATCTGGGAGCGGCCTCGGTGACGTCCTCCAAGGCTCTCGGCGATCTTTCTCGGCTTGATCTCAGCTACGCCATGGCGCCCTGCTGGTGTCCGGAGCTGGTGGAGCAGGCCAGAACACTTGGGGTTTTGCTGGTGCCTGGTGTGTTCAGTCCTTCAGAGGTGCATCAGGCCATGCGCTTCGGTTGTCGGGTCGTGAAGCTGTTCCCGGCGGCCCACTTGGGCCCAGGGTATTGGGGGCGATTGCAGGCGCCTCTCGGCCCCTTGCCCTTTGTGATTGCCGCGGGTGGCCTTGAGGTGAGCGACATTTCTGTCTGGCTGGAGGCGGGGCATGGCGCTGTGGCTCTGGGCCGCAGGGTGGTGGGCTCGCCGCCTGCTTTCCGGGCACTTCTCGACTGGCTGCACCAATCGACAATCAAGCCTTGATGCCAACGACTGGTTGACATGCGTCCCAGATGCTACAGATGAGATAGCTATCCAACTGCGTCATGTCGCAGCTCACGATCAAGCTCAGCGACAAGGCAGATGCCCTGATCGCTCAGCTTCAGAAGGAGATTTTCAACCGTCGTCGCAAGAAGGTGTCGGCCGCAGGGGTTGTGGAGACCCTGGTGGAAAGCGGCGCGAAATCCCAGTCTGACAAGCGTTTCGCCACGTCCTGGACGAATCTGATCAAGGACATCGAGAAGGCGGCCAAGCTGTCTTATGCCCATGGCAGCAAGCCCTCCACCCTCAGCGATGAGGAGTGGGCACTGGTGTTGAGTCATCGCAGCCGAGGAACGACCGGTCGGACACGCCGGACGGTGAAGAAAACACTGGCTGCCAAGAAACCTGCTTCCGCCAAGGCTCAGGCCAGCAAAAAGCCTGCTCGCCGCACCCGGACCCGCAGCGCGGCGAAGGCGAAATCGGTCGCAGCGGTTGCTGGCTCCAACGGCAGCGCAGCGGTGGCGTCCGTTTGATCTCGCCAGCGTGTGGTGCTCACCAAAGGCTGCATTGCCCCTGCTGCCTCAGCAGGTGATCAGCCAGAACGAGCGCCACCATCGCTTCCACCATCGGCACGGCCCGCGGTAGAACGCAGGGGTCGTGCCGCCCTTTCCCCGCAAGTGTGGTGGCCTTGCCATCGGAATCGATGGTTTGCTGTTCTTTGCGGATCGTGGCCGTGGGTTTGAAAGCCACCCGGATCACAATCGGCTCACCGTTGCTGATTCCCCCTTGGATGCCACCGGAGTTGTTGGTGGCTGTCTTCAGCCGACCGTCGTCGCTCGGCAGAAAAGCATCGTTGTGCTCGCTGCCCTTCAACAGCGTCCCCTCGAAACCGGACCCAATTTCAAATCCTTTGGTCGCGGGCAGCGACATCACGGCTTTGGCCAGGTCGGCTTCGAGCTTGTCGAACACCGGCATGCCTAAACCAACGGCGGGATGGCGCACCACGCATTCGATCACCCCGCCGCAGGAATCACCTTCGCGGCCAATGGCTTCAATCCGCTCGATCATTCGCTCGGCGATTGCAGGCTCAGGGCATCGCACGATGTTGGCTTCCACATCGCTGAGCTGAACCTGCTGCGGGTCGATTCCCGAGGCTTCAATGGTGTGGATCCGCTTTACCCAGGCCAGGATTTCAGTTCCTGCTGCTTGTTTCAGCAGCTGCTTGGCGATCGCACCTGCAGCGACACGGCCGATGGTTTCCCGTGCTGACGCACGCCCCCCGCCACTGCGTGCCTGAATTCCATATTTCGCCTGGTATGTGGCATCGGCATGGGATGGCCGGAAGGCAACCGCCATGTCTTTGTAATCCCCAGGTCGTTGGTCCTTGTTGCGCACGACCATGGCGATCGGGGTTCCCAGCGTGGTTTCCCCATCCAGCAGGCCACTGAGAATTTCCACCTGATCCGCTTCTTTGCGCGGGGTGGTGATGTGGCTTTGGCCAGGCTTGCGTCGATCCAGTTCGGCTTGAATCGACTCAACACTGAGGTTGAGCCGTGGTGGACAACCCTCAACAATCACACCAACACCTCCCCCGTGGGACTCACCGAAGGTGCTGATCCGGAAAAGGTCGCCGAAGCTGCTGCCCATGGCCATTGATCGATGCGGTGAGGCTACGAAGCCATCGGTTCAGATCAACTCCGGATGGGGCAATTTCGGCCGTTCTGTTGTGGGTTGCTGGCGGGCCATCTCGAAATCCATGAAGTCAAACCCTGGCCCAACACAGCAGCTCACGAGGGTGTAGTTCCCCAGAGTGCGCGCCGCCTGCCAGGTGTGGGCAGGAACCACCTGAACGGGATTGGATGCATTCAAGGCATCGCGTTGTAACCCTGTGCCATCGGCCTGGCACTGAAAAAGCTCCAGCGTTGCTCCGTCAATGTGCGTCCAGGCTTCGTCAGCACCGATCACTCGATGCCAGCAACTGACGGCACCTGCGGGCAGCAAAAAAAGAATCGCCGTCAATGCAGAACGCTCGGCACCGTCGTGACGTTGAACCCTGTCCGGGCTCCGATGCAACTCGCGGTACCAGCCCCCCTCCGGATGGGGCATCAAGCCGAGTTGCTGGATCAGGGTTTGTACCTGAGTCACTGCAGACCCGCACGCTGGCGCATGTCCTGCACGTGCTGCCAGATCTGAGCCACCCACAGGAAGATCCAGCTCATGCCGATCAGCCAAAACGGCTGGTCCTTGCGAAAGACGTCGAACAGCAACACCACCCTGGGCTGGCTGGAGCGATTGATGGCGGAGTGCATGAAGGTGTCGTCCCAGAGAAAGCCTTCACCTTCCTGCAAGTAGTAGCTCTGCCCATCAATCGTCAGTTCGCAGGAACTGCGGCCCTCTCCAAAATCCTCCACATACAACGGCAGGTGATATCTCCACACTCCTTTGAACGGGCCTTTATGGGGCCGTAGAACCTTGCCGGGGGGGAACAGGCTCACGGCAGCGGAAACCACATCGGGGTGATGCTGCAGAAAGCTCCGCAACGAAGGGATCAGCGCCTGATTGGCGGGGTAGTTGTAGCCATAGCCCCTCAAGGGCAGCATCCCCCAGATCTTGCGATCGAATTCATACAGCGTGCGCTGTTGCTGCATGATCTCGTGGTTAGCGGGCAAGCGTCCGGAGAGGGCCACTTCCAGGGTTTCCTGGCGGATCTGCTGGTACGACTCCAAAAGTTCCCGATGGGCCGGGAAGCCGTCGTCCGCTGGAACCACAGCAGGGTTGTGCAGCGATTGCTCGTAGCACCAGCGTGCGATCTCACGCCAGAAGCGGTAGTGCCATGGACCCCAGCGGATCAAGCGCTGGATGGGGCTGCGTTGTTTCCGCTTTGCCTTTGGGCTGCTCACGCTGTCTCGGACTCTTGATCGAGGAGCTTTGCATGCTGATTCCCTACTGCGGAGGGATCAAGGACCTCAGTGTGCGCCAGCCTCGTCGAAGGGTTGCGGCCCAGTTTTCGCTGCCGCGGCGGATCAGCCGTGTTGAGGGATAGAGCGGGGTGATGTCGCCGTGATCGGGCCAGTTGGTGATGGAGCCGTTGTCGAGAATGACCACGCAGGGAACGCCTAAAGCCCCCGCCAGATGGGCGGTGGTGTTGCTGATGGTCAGCACTCCACGAACTCCAGCCACTTGTGCGGCAAATCCATCCAGATCAAGCATCTGGTCGATCGGTTGGGAGGAGCGAATGCGTTGATCACTCAATTCGCGGAGTGCTCGGATCCGTGCTGGTTTTTCCAGATATTGCAGCGACTGAAGTGGTTGGCGGATGTTTTTGAGCACTGATGCCCAGTCTTCGATGGCAGGCAAGGTTTTGTTTCTGGATTTGGAAAACCAGCTGATGCCGATGCCTCTGGGTTTCTCCCCTGCAGTGACGGCTGCCTTCAGTGGGCGGAAGTTGGTCTGCAGCTGTTGTTCATCCGATCCAAACCAATAGGCCAGACGCTCTTGGGCCGCCATGTGGGAGAGCTGGGCATGGGGAGGACTCTCAGATGGATCGCAGCAGATGACACCGGGGAAGCTTCTCTCGAGCAGAGGATGGAGCCGTGGATCGGTCAACACGACAACCTTGGCGACGTGCGATTTCAGATCGCCGATGAATCTCAGGATCCGCAACTCGTCTCCCAGATCCCGTGTGGAGGGCAGCACAAGAACGCCGCTGCAGCTTGCGTCTGCCCCTGGCCAGATCGGGAGTTGGTGCTGGGTGGTTGCTTCTGATGCTTGCGCCAGAGCGAACCAGCAATCCCGGTAGCAGCGAGCCCGTTCAAAGCGATTGCCGATGAAGCGCAGACGGCTCCACTTTTGATTGGCGATGGCTGTTTCAGCCTGCTGGGCGATGAGATCTCTGGCGGCGGTGCTGGCCGTGTTGTCCATGCCAGGTCGCCATGAATCGGCACCTTACTTAGATCTTCAGCCACAACAAAAAGCCCCCACCTTGCGGTGGGGGCTTTCCGATTCAGTTGACCTGAATCGTTTGTGCTGTTCCGAATGGAACAGGTTGATTCCAGATCAACCGATGGCGGGAGCCTGCAGAGCCACAGGAGTGGACTCAGCAGCAGCCAGGTCGAGGGGGAAGTTGTGAGCGTTGC
>Ga0213866_10003136_pt1 | contig 11359 bp, 8 predicted proteins | sample PICome_11_FD_160079 | JGI IMG/M metagenome (GOLD analysis project Ga0213866, IMG submission 160079) | Coastal seawater microbial communities near Pivers Island, North Carolina, United States - PICO284 | ecosystem: Environmental > Aquatic > Marine > Coastal | place: USA: North Carolina... | reverse complement strand
CGTTGTGGCCGAAGATGCCGGAGACAAAGCAGCGCGCTTCGCCGGGGCATTCGTCGAAGGCTTTGCAGCAGCCCGGCGTCGGGCCGCCAAAGGCCACGATCAGAATCTCGTCAACAGCAGTAGCAGTTTTCTCGCTCATATTGCTCTCGTCTCCATTGCCGCGATCGCGGTACGTCACCCCGCCAGAGCATACTTGTGGGAGCGAAGTGGGGGAAGTGAGGAGCTTGGAGTTGCGAGGGGCTAGTGGGATTGGGAGGGAGGAGCGCGCCTTGCCGTCATCCCGACAGAGGGCGAAGCCCGACGAGGGATCTCCCTTGGAGAAAGTAATGCTTTCTACGATTGCACACGAAGCGCCCTTCGATCAACGCGAGTTCCCAGAAGCGATTCGTGTGCAAAGAAAAGCGCAGTGTGGCTCTGCAGGGGAGATCCCTCCGCCTGCGGCGTTCGGGATGACGCGGCGGTGCCGTCATCCCGACAGAGGGCGAAGCCCGACGAGGGATCGCCCTTGGAGAAAGTAGTGCTTTCTACGATTGCACACGAAGCGCGCTTCGATCAACGCGCACAGAAAAGCAATTTGTGTGCAAAGAAAAGCGCGCTACGGCTCTGCGCGGGAGATCCCTCCGCCTGCGGCGTTCGGGATGACGCGCAGCGACTCAGGCGCAAAGCCCGACCTACCGCTCTTTGATCTTCTCAGCGCTTTTGCGGCCCATCTCGCGGGCGCGCTCAAGCATCTGCTTGCGCTGCTCGGGCGTCAGCGTCGCCCAGTAGTTGCTCATGAAGGTCATCTGCTTGTGGACATGCGCTTCGTACTCTTCCGAGGTGATGGAGCGCTGATTGCCGCGCTCGCGGCGACTCAGCATCGACTCATTCACCATCTGCAAAAGATCGCGCAGATCGTCTTCGCTCAAGCCCACTTCCATAATGCCCTTGAACACCTCCAGCAACATCTCGCGGCTAAAGGGATTGGCGAGCATCGGCGTCACCAGCGCGTTCCACGACGCAGTATCAAAGTTCGCATCATCGCCCAGCAAGCGCTTGATCTCGGCAACGAACTCTTCGCTGCGACCAGCCGCCAACCATTCGGGAAGCGAGGTATGCACCGAGCCTTCAGCCAAAAAGCCATCGCCCGAGCGACGCAGCATCTGCCCACTCGTCGCAATCGCCTCGCCCTCTGAGCGAAGCTGGCCGCGATAAATCTCAGCGGAAAGGCCGCTCGCATCACGCTCAAAAACAGCGATGCCTTCACTCAAACAGGTGCGGCTGCCGTCAAAGTCCACGCAAAGCTTGCTGCTCTCAAGCCCAATGCCGCCCTTCATGACCGACACAAGCTCAGCATCGCGATCAAGCTCAATCACCGAGCCTTTGCTGAGCACGACGGTGCCGCGATCCGCAAAGCGCAAAGTGCTCGGACCGTCACCTTGGGTGGTGACTCGATAGCGTCCGTTCTCAAGCGCGAGAGTCTGAACCTTGCCGCTGATCCGCGTGAAGGGACCGTCGACTTCGACGAGATTCGGGGTAGCCCAGGGATCGGGCTGTTCGGTGACAGGCGGAGTGCTCGGTGTTTCGGGCGAGAAATCTCCAAAGACCACGAATCCGCTCAGACCAAGAGCGATCAGCACCGCAGCCGCAGTGCCGAAACGCTTGGCAAAGCGAACGCGATTGGATGCGCGAATTGCACGCATCGCAGAGCGCACGCGCTTCTCACGAGCCAGCGCATTGCGAGGAACGCGCGCTTCGATCAGCCCATGCGCGTAGTGGCGATTGATCATCCGCTTGAATGCAGATGAATCCGCCACCATGCGCAAACGCTGAGCATCGCGCTCGGCTTCGCTCGCATCGGGATCGAGCAAGAAGTCTTCGTAATGATCGTGTTCTGGATTCATAGACCCACTCGATTCCAATCGGACCTGCTACTCTTCGCTATTCTACTCTTGCGTCGCCTCTTGCGCATGCATGCGGGAGCTTTCGCTCGCTTCTCGTCGCTCCATGCAGAGCGCGAGGCTCGCACGCGCGCGTTGCAATCGCTTCTTCACCGCTTCCACGCTCAAGCCAACGCGCTTGGCGATGGTGCGGCAGTCTTCCTCGCGCTGATAGTGCTGATCCACGATCTCGCGATCCTGATCGGCCAAGCGCCCCATGCATTCGGCGAGAGAGTCGAGGCGCTCATCCCAGCTATTGGTTGGCGTTGCTTCCTCCGCATCGCCAAATTTCTGAGAGAGCGCTTCGAGTGCCGAATCGTCGCAGAGCGCCACGTTGCGCCTGCCGTGTTTTCGTATGTAGGCAAGCACGAGCTTGCCTGCAATTCCACGCAGCCACGCGCCGAAGGGCCGCTCGCGATCGAAATCGTCGAGTCTGCGCCACGCGACCACCAGTGTCTCTTGGTAGATATCCTCGCTGGCTTGGCGGTCAAAGACCGCGCCACGGAGGTATGCCCAGAGCATGTCACTGTTCTCGCGGACGAGGGTTTCGAATAGCTCCTCAGCCTTCAATGCACACCTTTCGCCACTCCTCCATCCCGAGGTGTATTGTAAAAGGAGGGGAGAGTGGGGACGAGAAACTTGGTGGTTACTCAGGCGTGTTCAGAGAGGAGATCAGATGGCAATTCCAAGCTCAGCGCAGTTGCGCAAAGAAAACGCTCGCTTCCGTGCAATTCCGGCCAACGAGCGCGATCTCAACGACAAGAATCGCAGGGCCATCTTTGCGACTATGAAGAAGTGCTGCAAGAGCATTGAAGTTCTCACCTCTCGTCTCGAAGAGCTGGGCTATCCCGAGCCTTTCATCGGTGACGCTTACTGCACCATGGACGAGCTGACTGATCGTTTGGAAGAGGAGTACCCAGAGGTGTCTGAATCGCTGGAGTTCTCATTGGTGCCACTGTCGTTGCTGGCGTTCTGGAAGGTGCTGGAGGGAGTTTCCTTCGTCGATTTTGAAGACTTTGAGCACGTGGATTTCTGGGCATCGCACGGCGTGAAGGGAGCGGAGGGGTATTGCGATGCGTTGCACATTGAATCATTCGATGGGTACTTCATTGAGTCCATGGTTGAAGAGCTTGGTGAGCATTTGAGCAATGATGAAGATGATCCGATGTTGGTGATTTCTCCGGATGGCTTTCACAAGGACAACATCAGCGGAGGTCTGCCCTACGCCATTGAGATTGGGCCGCGCTGGGATCCAGAGGTGCTGGGCTTTCATTGGAGCGGGAGCAAGAAGCCTGAATCGGTTGACGGTGATGAGGTGACCTTCATGGAGTACCTGCGCGCGACGGTGCTTGAATGCGCGGGCTTTCCAGGATTGCTTGGCGATGAGAAGTTCGAACCGATTCGATTGAAGCTGCTCGATGGGTTGCCGTTGTTCTGATTCCCCGCTAGCTCATGCGCCTTCGCCGAAGGTCGCGCTTTTGATCTAGCCGGCACGTCGTCATCCCGAACGCCGAAGGCGGAGGGATCACCCTTGCTGGAGATGCTGCGCTTTTCTTTGCACACGAAATGCTTTTAAGATCGCGCAGATCGGAGCGCGAAGCGTGCGCAATCATAGAAAGCGTTGCCACTCGCACCGCGTACCGCCTCTCGGGTGTTGCGCACCCTGCGAGTCGGCTGATCCCTTGCGCAACTCGCTTTGATAGTGTGCTCAGTCCTCGTCGCGACTGCGTCGCCAATCGCGATGACGCCGAAATGATTTCGAGAACTGGTCTAGGGGTGACGTCGCACTTCGCGTCTTTATCGCGCTGCGCGCGATTCTCAGGCATGGGGGCCTGATCTACCGGGGAGATTCTCAGGCCGGGGGCCTGATCTACCGAAGAATGCGCTAGCGCTACCCTGCCCCTTGCCATCTCAGCCAGACAAACACACGATCAGGGCGACGCGAGACACGCGCGCAAGCGCCAAACCTGAGATGCGAGAGAGCCATGTCCCAAGAATTCGTAGCCATCATCGACAACGGATCGCAGTACACCCAGTTGATCGCGCGCCGCACACGCGAGCTAGGCGTGTTCAGCGAGATCTACACCAACCACACGCCCACCGATGAAATCCTCGCGCGCAAGCCCGTTGGCATCATCCTTTCCGGCGGCCCGGCGAGCGTGTACAGCGAAGGCGCGCCGCAAATCGATCAGCGTCTGATCGCGGGCGAGATCCCCGTGCTCGGCATCTGCTACGGGATGCAGTTCGCAGCAAAAGCGCTTGGCGGCAAGGTTGAGCCTGAAGGCCACCGCGAGTTCGGCCACGCCGAGCTGAACATCGATCACCCCGGCGATCTGCTCCACGGCATCGCACAGAGCGGCGCGACCAACGTCTGGATGAGCCACGGCGACAAAGTCACCGAGCTGCCCGCCGATGAGTGGGACGTGCTCGCGCATACCTCAAACTGCCCATACGCTGCGGTGCGCCACCGCTCGTCGAAATTCTGGGGCGTGCAGTTTCACCCGGAAGTGCATCACACCGCTGAGGGCAAGCAGCTCCTGCACAACTTCCTCTACGCCGTGTGCGAGGCCAAGGGCGACTGGAAGATGTCCAGCTTCATCGAAGAGCAAGTTGAGGCGATTCGTAAGCAGGTCGGCTCGGGCCGCGTGATCTGCGGGCTTTCGGGCGGCGCCGGTTCGAGCGTCGTCGCAGCCCTGATCGCGAAGGCGATTGGTGAGCAGCTCACTTGCATCATGGTGGACAACGGATTGCTGCGGACCGGCGAAGTCGAACTCGTGCGTGAAGCCTTCGAGGATCACTTCGATTCGAAGCTCGTCGTGGCGGAATCCACCGAGCGCTTCCTGAGCAATCTTGAGGGCATCACCGATCCCGATGAGAAGCGCAAGCGCATCGGACACGACTTCATCCGCGTGTTCGAGGAAGAGGCGCGCAAGGTCGAGGACGCGCGCTTTCTTGCGCAGGGCACGCTTTATCCCGACGTGATCGAGTCGGTCGCTGCACACGGCGGCGCGACGGCCGTGATCAAGCGTCACCACAACGTGGGCGGCCTGCCCGACGACATGGAGTTCGAGCTGATCGAGCCGCTGCGCTTCCTCTTCAAAGATGAAGTGCGCGAGATCGGCGCGGAGCTTGGACTGCCGGATCGCCTCGTGTGGCGTCAGCCTTTCCCCGGCCCGGGTCTTGCCGTGCGTTGCGTGGGCGAGGTGAAGGAAGAGCGTCTCGCCGTGTTGCGTCAGGCCGATGTGATCGTGCGCGAGGAGATCGAGAAGGCCGGACTTGGCCGTCAGGTTTGGCAGTACTTCGCGGTCCTGCTCCCCACGCAGAGCGTTGGCGTGATGGGTGATGCGCGTACCTACGAAGAGACTTGCTCGATCCGCGCGATCGAATCGGTTGACGGCATGACCGCCGACTGGGCGCGCCTGCCCTACGATCTGCTGCGCGTGATGAGCAATCGCATCATCAACGAAGTGCGCGGCATCAATCGAGTGGTGTACGACATCTCCAGCAAGCCTCCCGCCACGATTGAGTGGGAATGACGGACGCTCAATAGCCTGCGTTCAAATCGATCTGATTGCCGAGAGCTTCGCCATTCACGTGCGCGATCAACATGCGCGCGAGATGCTCGGCGCGTAGCGGCTCGGTGCGAGTGGTGTGGCCGCCACGGTGGGGGCTGAGCACGACGTTGTCGAGCTGGTGGAAGGGCTGCGTCCAGCCCATGAAGTTCGCGCGCTCTTCTTCCGTGCGCGGATAGAGATACCAGGTGTCGATCCCAGCGCCGCCGATGCGTTGACTCTTGAGCGCTGCAAAAAGCGCGTCTTCTTCGATGATCGAACCTCGCCCGACGTTCACCATCACCGCTTCAGGCGAGAGCAGCGCGATTTCATCCGCGCCGATTAGGCCCTCTGTTTCAGGCGTTGCAGGCAGGCAGATGATCAGCGCGTGCGCATCACGCATGTGCTCGTGCAGAAGTTCGCGCATCGAATTGCCGGAGCCTTCAACGCTTGCGATCAGGTCAGGCGAGAGTGCATCGCGGGGCTCTTCGCGCTCGCGTTTGCGGATCGCGGTCACGCTCATGCCAAGCGCTTTGCAGGCGCGAGCGACGCGCTTGCCGATCTCGCCAAAGCCCAGCACCACGCACTTGCTGCCATCTAGTTGCAGCGAAGTCGCAGGCTGATAGCGCGCGCGCCAATTACCTTTGCGCAGCGCTTGATCGATCGGCACGACGCGCTTGGCCGCTGCCATCAGCAGGGTCGTTGCAAGCTCAGCCGTTGCCGCTGCGTTGTGATGCAGGTTGTGGATCGTGACCTGCGGGAACTCCGCGAAGGTCTCGCGCAGATGTCGCGGTAGGCCAGCCCAGGGGACAATGAGCGCCTTGAGATTCGGACTCGCGGCGATTAGCTCGCGCGTTGGGCGGCCACTGATCAGAATCTCGTAGCTCGCCTGCGCATCTGGCTCGACGCCCTGGCTGAGCGTGATCGCCTGATCGCTGAGCAGCTCGCGCAAGCGCTCCAGCATGGCGGGTGCGGGGTTGAATCCGAGGTGAACACGAAGCGTCATCGCGAGCCTTTCTTGGTGTTGCGTGAGTGGGAACCAGGACGCGGGTAGGGCAGACAATCGTGTCTGCCATCGCATTCCTATGCGATCAATGCCGCAGCGCACGCTGGTATCTCAAGGGATCTCGCGCTATGCGCGAGCGCGGACATGATTGTCCGCGCCACCCAATCCAAGCTATCTAGCTTCCAAACTCAACTGCTCCATGAGATCGACCACTTCCGCTACTTCGCGATCTTCCCCGCCTTGCGAGCTTCATAGCGCTGCTGGCAGATCGCGTTGTGGTGGCGATCATCGTCAGTCACTAAGTCCACCGGCGGGATCGTCACTGGCTGTTGATCGCCATCAATCGCCACAAAGGTGAAGTATGCGCTGCAAACTTCTTTGCGATCACCAGTCACGTGATCTTCGCGCATCGCCGAAACGTGAATATCCATCGAAGAGCGTGCCGTAAACACCACGCGCGAGCGCAGCTCCAGAATGTGGCCCATGCGAACGGGCGCCGTGAAACTTACATGCCCGATCCGCGCCGTCACGCAGTTGCGGCCACCGTGACGCATCGCAGCAATCGCAGCACAGGTGTCCATGAACGCCATCATCTTGCCGCCGAAGAGGCTGCCGTGCATGTTCATGTCTTCTGCGCGAACGATGTGCGTGAGGATTGCTTCGGTCTCGTCGGAAGTCTTGGGGCTGTGATCGATCATGTCGTGTCCTTTAGATGGGCTTCGAGCGTACGCGAGGATTGTAGAAGCAATTGTTCTCAGCGCGAAAACTCGCTTCGAGCGAAGCAATCAGAGTTTGCCCCTCGGAATCGCAGGGCCGCGCGTACAATAGAGCGAGGCTCTAGCGGAGGCACCGATGGAAGTATTCAAGCTTCTCAACGCATACGACAGTCACGCGCTGCACTACGTCTACGATCGTGCGAGTCATCTGCGCGCGATTGTGGCGATTGATACGGTGGTGGCGGGCCGCGCAGTGGGGGGCATCCGCCTGCGCGATTACGATTCTGAAGAGGACGCGGTGGACGAGGCCTGCCGCTTGGCCCGCGCCATGAGCTTCAAGGCAGCGCTCGCAGACCTTCCCTGCGGCGGCGCGAAAACCGTGATCTACGCGCATCCTCACATGCAGCGAGCAGCGGCGTATCGCGCGCTCGGCGAGGCGATAGACAAGCTGCGCGGCCTCTATCACAGCGGCGCGGACGTCGGCACGACGAGCGCTGATCTCGAACAAGTGGCGATGACAACGAGCCACGTTTCGGATCAGTTGGACTTCGGCAAGCACACAGCGGCTGGCGTGCTCGCGTCGATCCAGGCGACGGTCAAGCATGTCGAGAAGCGCGATTCGATCGAGGGGATGAAGGTCGTCGTGCAGGGCCTTGGCGAAGTCGGGATGGAACTCGCGATGCTGCTTGATCGCGCGGGCGCGAAGCTTGTCGTGAGCGATCCGGTCGCTGATCGCTGCGAGCAAGCGAAGCGTTTGTTCAAGGCGGACATCGTCGATCCGCAGCACGCGTTGATGGAGCCTTGCGATGTGCTTGCCCCCTGCGCACTGGGCAGAATCCTGACCTCGCGCGATGTGCCGACGTATGGCGCTCGCATGATCGTCGGTAGCGCGAACGATTTGCTCGAAGGCGCGGCTGTCGCGCACGAGCTCAAGCTCGCAGGCATCACCTACATCCCTGACTTCTTATCGAGCGCAGGCGCATTGATTGTCGGCGTGACCGAGCTTGCTGAGGGGCGCACGCCGAGCGAAGAGGAGCTGATGTCGCGCATCGCCAAGACGACCGCTGAAGTGCTCGGCGCCGCGCAAGCGCTGGGAATCACCCCGCTGCAAGCCGCCGAGAGCTTGGCCGCCGAGCGCCTAGATCGCTAAGCGCAGTGGCACCGACACTCCTGTCGGTGATCGCATTCATATGCGATTGATCTTGGCGCAGGGTATCTCGCAGGGCTTTAGAAAGCTCGCAGGCGATTCTGACTAGTCAAACGAAGTGCCTTGCTTCCACGTGTTCAGCAACGTCACTCGAATGAAGAGAAGAGTGGCTCGCGCAGAGGCGCAGGGACGCAGGGCCGCACGGATCAAGCGATATCGAACGTAGCGCTTCACTTCAACGGCATGGGACAGCCCGCTTCTTTGAATTGATTGAAAGAGCTAGTCGCGGCAACTCGCCTCGCCCTCGCGCTGAATCTATCGAGTAGGTCTCTCGCGCCCTCCGCGTCCGAGCTCGGCGAGCACTGCGAGAAATCCTGAATCGCGGAGGGCTGAGCTTTTGCCAGGCCAAGAAATCTCGCAGAGATCGCGGAGCTAGGACGCAGAGAGCGCGAGAGAACTGATGTGGCGATTGCTGGCTGAGGCGGGGCCCATCGGCGCAAGTGGACTCTCTTATCTTAGAAAAGCTAGAACGACTTGGCTCAATGCTCTGATCAAGTCTCTCGAACCTGCCAAGAGCCCGCAACACAGCCGCCAGGCCTCTGCGTCACTGCGCCTCTGCGCGAACCATCTTCTTTTTTCCGCCGATTGCTTCGATCCGAACTGGCACGAATGCCAGTTCTACTGCGCTATTGCTACACTGTGCGCATGCAAAAGACCGACACCATCACCATCACCGAGTGCCCCCGCGACAGTTGGCAGGGGCTTGCGAAGTTCATCCCGACTGAGGACAAGATCGGCTACCTCAAGCGCTTGATCCGCGCGGGGGCGCGGCGCATCGACTTCGGCAGTTTCGTCTCGCCCAAGGCCGTGCCGCAGATGGCGGATAGCGCGACGGTGTTCGAGAACATCGCGAGTGCTGCGGATGACCTCTACCTGATCGGCATCATCGGCAACGCGCGTGGGCTCGAAGGGCTGCTCGCTTGCAACGGCAAATTCAAACACAAGGGACGGATCTCTGCTGCCGGCTATCCGATGAGCGTGAGCCCAACCTTTCAGCAGCGCAATCTTGGCCGCTCGCTCGATCAGAGCTGGGATGAGTTCGCAGCGATTTGTGCCAAGGCGATTGATCACAAGGTCGATGTGATCTGCTACCTCTCAATGGCATTCGGCAACCCATACGATGATCCGCACTCAAGCGAGATCGTGATCGAAGCGGCCAAGCGCGCAGCATCGCTTGGCGTCACCACGATTAGTCTGGCCGACACGATCGGCAGCGCCGAGCCCGCGATGATCAGCGAGCTTTTCCAAGCCTGCATGAGCGCGTGCCCCGAGGTCACCTTCACCGCGCACCTGCATAGCACGCCGGATGGATTCGCGGCAAAAATTGATGCGGCTGTAGATGCGGGATGCCGCTTAATCGACTCAGCTCTCGCAGGCGTTGGCGGCTGCCCCTTCGCGAAAGACGACCTGACTGGCAACGTCGATACCATGCTCGTGCTGAAACACCTGCAAGCGCGCGGCTTCGCGACGAGTCTCGATCCAGATGAGCTGACGCAATGCGCCGCCGAAGCAGCGCGCATCGCGAGCGTGTACAGCGCAACGTAAGGGCGAGTTCGCTATAGATGAAGTTCGATGCTACTGCGCGTTTCTTTGCGCTTCGGTTGCATCCGCCATGCGCAGCACCTTGAGGTTGAGCTTTTCCCAGACCTTCTCTTCCATGAAGAGTTCGACGATGTCGGGATCAAGCTCGCCATCTTTGGCCATGTAGCCGATGATTTGCAGCGCGCGTTCCAGCGGAATCGCGGGCTTGTAGGGGCGGTCGCCAGCAGTCAGCGAATCAAACACGTCTGCCAGCGCCATGATGCGAGACTGCAGCGGGCACTCGGCGGCGGGAATGCCGTCGGGATAGCCCTTGCCGTTCATCTTCTCATGGTGCTGCCCAGCGATTTGCGGCACGTTCAACAGCTCGGCTGACCAAGGAATCTGCTCCAAGAAGACGCGGCTCTTGAGCACGTGGCTCTCGATTTCATGCCGCTCTTCCGGGCTCAAAGAACCCTTACGCACGCTAAGCGAAGTGTACTCATCCGGGGAGACCAGCGTGCCGGGGACATCATCCTCGACGGGGTATTCGCGCTCGCGCATGGCCTCAAGCTCAGCGACTTTCTCGTCACTCAGATAGCCCGGCTTGTTTACTTCCTCGATCAGCGCGATGTCTTTGTTGACCTGCGCGACCCAGCGCTCGCAATCTTCGTCGATCAGCGCCGTCACGTCCTCGTTCGGCCCGTGTTTCGAAATGTACTCGACCTTGTTCTGCAGCGCCTTGGCGCGAATCGATGAGCGAATAAGTCCAGCACGCACCAGCACCGTTTCGCGCTGGTAGGGGAAGAGCTTGTTCGCCTTGGTCAGAATGTGCTCACGCACGCCAATCTTGCCGACGTCATGCAGCAGCGACGCATAGTGCAGCTCAACCATTTCTTCATCAGTAAAGGTGATGTCCGCGAAGGGGCCATCGGTCTTTGAGCGCACGATGTCTGCGATACCCAAGGTCAGGCGGTCAACACGTGCCGAGTGACCAGCAGTTGAAGGATCCCGTTGCTCAATCGAGCGCACGGTGGCGTTCACGAAGTGCTCGAAAAGCGAGTTGATGTTGTCGTAGAGGCGCACGTTCTCGATCGCCGTACCGGCTGAGTTGCCGAGAGCCAGCGCCATTTCGAGGTCTTCCGCCTCGAATGGCACGACGCGCTCGGGGATGCGCCCGGCATTCTCAAGGCGCTCAAGCGGATCGCGCTTCTTGTTGATCAACTGGATCACGCCAACAATCTCGTCGCGATTGTTGCGCATCGGGATTGAGAGCATCGAAACCGCACGGTACGAATACTTCTTATCCACCGAGCTGTTGAACCGATAGGGTTCGTCTTCAGAGAGCTTGTAGACATCCGGGATGTTGAGCACCTCGCCGCGCAGGGCGGTGTAGCCGGCGATGGATTCGATGCTCGCGGGGAACACAATCTCGGTGAAGG
>Ga0213866_10003135_pt1 | contig 11363 bp, 8 predicted proteins | sample PICome_11_FD_160079 | JGI IMG/M metagenome (GOLD analysis project Ga0213866, IMG submission 160079) | Coastal seawater microbial communities near Pivers Island, North Carolina, United States - PICO284 | ecosystem: Environmental > Aquatic > Marine > Coastal | place: USA: North Carolina... | reverse complement strand
CTGCCTCCTCAAGATTTGAGGTAGTATTGTAACCTTCTTTTTTCATTATGGATGCTACAATTTCACTATCACTGAAATTCATTTGACATCCGTAGCTTTCAATAAACAATTTCTTTGTATTGGTGTTTTTTGATGTAAATGATTGATTATCAATTACTTCACCATTATATTCGTTTGGATTTTTTGGGGTTAACTCTCTTTTTTCCAATACCTCAGCACTATTTAATCCTTTGTTTTTCAATCTTTTATATTTTTCTTCAAATTGGGATGGGGTTAACTTTCACATTTTCAATTTTTGTGAAATTGAGTTATCCCCAACTTTGGGGTTAACTACCAAATCCATACCAAATAAGCCACAAAGATAATAAAGTAATTTGTGATTTACGACATTTTGTCAGTTATGGTTACAGAGTTGTAACCCATATAGGTACTGAAATGTAGGTGTTAGAGGGGAGTATATATGCTATAAATTTTGGACTTAAAACGTAAATAGCAATTAAGAACTAAACTTTACATTTAGTTCTTAACTGCTATTTTTTATATACCGTGTTAGCAAACGTTGTTATTGTTTATTCTTTTATGAACTTAATTGTATTTCCATTTTCTAGTTTCAAGAAATATAAACCGTTTGTGAAATTTCTAATATCGATTTGTTGATTATTTGAAATTATCCCTTTTTTTACTTTTTGTCCTAATTGATTTACTATCAAATAACTTTCAGTTGATTTTAAATTCGAAACAGTAATATAATCTGAACTTGGATTTGGGAATAAAGAAAATTTATTTTCAAAATTTAAATCATCAATTGAAAGTGTATTACCGCATTCTATACTTAAAGAATACAAAAAATCTTGTCCAGTATAGCTAGAAAAGCTAGAGGCATTAGTGGGTATGGCATTTCCATAATTTAAAGATTGAAAATAAACAACATTTCCAGTTGCATTTGGATTGAAATCTGAAGAATTTCCTCCAGTTTGATAAACTGCCATAATCCAATAATCCCCAGCTGGTAGTAAAACAGGGCTTACTGGTAAAGTAGTAAATCCACTCCCAACAGTAGATTGTGCACTAGATGCTATTAAATTATTAGGAACACCGGAGTTATCATCATATACAGCCATTTGAATGCCTTCTCCAGTATTATTTCCAATAAAATTAATAGAATTTAATGTACCCTCTTGGTTAAGAGTATATTTTACACCTAATAAAAAATCCGCAGCGAAATTCCCATCTACAAAATCAGAATTTGTAGACTCATTTCCAATGTTACAGTTTTGAGAATAAGAATTCAGACTAAAAAGAATAATTGTTAAAATGTAAATTTGTTTCATTTGTTAAAAAATTTAATCGTTAATATTTGGTTTTAATGTTTGCCAACGAGGGAATATACGTATTACGTTTATTCTTCCTATGAATTTTCAAATTTACGATAATTTATTTTTTTATTTTAAAATACTGATTTTAAGTTGTTTATGATAAATTTTAATTATAAAAATTATAACTTAATTTTAATTTTGGGAAAAATTTAAAAACTACAATCGAAAAAATCTTCTACATTTGTTGCCTTAATATTTAAGATATGGCCAAAAATCTTGTAATTGTAGAATCGCCGGCTAAGGCTAAAACAATTGAAAAATTTTTAGGGAAAGATTTTAAAGTAGCATCAAGTTATGGACACATTGCTGATTTGCCTTCAAAAGAATTAGGTGTTGATGTTGATGGAGATTTCTCTCCAAAATATCAGGTTAGTAAAGACAAGAAGACAATAGTTAAGTCGCTAAAAGATTTAGCAAAGAAAGCTGATATGGTTTGGTTGGCAAGTGACGAGGATCGAGAAGGTGAAGCCATCGCTTGGCATTTGTCAGAATCATTAAATCTGGATAAGACCAAGACCAAAAGAATTGTTTTTCATGAAATAACAAAATCTGCAATAGAAAAAGCTGTACAAAACCCTAGAAGTATTGATTATGATCTTGTTGATGCTCAACAAGCAAGGCGGGTATTAGATAGAATTGTGGGCTATGAGTTATCTCCCGTATTATGGCGAAAAGTAAAAGGGGGATTGTCTGCTGGAAGGGTTCAATCTGTTTCAGTAAGACTTATTGTTGAGAGAGAGCGAGAGATAAAAAACTTCACTCCAAAAGCTACCTTTAGAGTTGATGCTGTATTTAAAACTGAAAAAGGACAAGCTTTTAAGGCTAAATTGCCGAAAGTATTTGACACTAAAGAAGATGCATTAATTTTTCTTGAGAAAAACACAAATGCAACTTATAAAGTATCGTCGTTGGATAAAAAACCAGCAAAAAAATCACCAGCACCTCCATTTACAACATCTACTCTACAGCAGGAAGCTTCCAGAAAGCTTTATTTCTCTGTAAGTAAGACCATGAACATGGCTCAACGATTGTATGAGGCTGGTTTAATAACTTACATGCGTACAGACAGTGTAAATTTATCTGATGAAGCAAGAAATTCAGCATCAAAGGAAATTAATTCTGCATTCGGAGAAGACTACAGTTCACCCAGAAACTTTAGAGGAAAATCTAAAGGTGCACAAGAAGCTCATGAAGCTATTCGTCCTACGAATTTTGCATTACATTCAGTTGATGTTGATCGAGATCAAGCAAGGCTTTATGAACTAATTTGGAAACGTGCTATTGCATCCCAAATGAGCGATGCTAAACTAGAGCGTACTAATATCAAAATTTCCTGTAACCAGCATGATGATTTATTTAGTGCTAACGGAGAGGTTATCACTTTTGATGGATTTTTAAAGGTTTACATTGAAGGAACTGACGAAGAAGGAGTTGAACAAGACGGTAGACTTCCTTCAATGCAATTAAATGAAGATTTAAAAAATCAAATTATAACAGCAACGCAGCGATTTTCAAGACCACCGTACAGGTACACTGAAGCTTCTTTAGTAAAGAAACTTGAAGAATTGGGAATTGGAAGACCTTCAACTTATGCTCCAACCATTTCGACTATTCAAAATCGAAACTATGTAGAAAAGGGTACCATTGATGGAGAGGAAAGAAAGTATACTGTAATTAGTTTAAAAGATAACCAGTTAAAAGAATCAGATAATTTTGAAAAATTTGGATCTGATAAGGGGAAGCTTGTACCAACAGATATAGGTATGATTGTTACTGATTTTCTAGTCAATCATTTTGAAGAGATCTTAGACTATAATTTCACTGCAAAGGTCGAGGCTGATTTTGACCAAATTGCAAATGGTAAAGCTGATTGGGCAAAAATGATGAAACAATTTTATAATTCTTTCCATCCTCAAGTTGAAGAAGTCAGACAAAACGCAAGTAGAGAATCTGGAGAAAGAATTTTAGGAACTGATCCTAAATCCGGCAGGCAGGTAAGTGTAAGATTAGGCAAATTTGGTCCAATGGCCCAAATTGGAACACCAGATGATGAGGAAAAACAAATTTTCGCAAGTGTCCCTCCAAATTTGCAATTAAGTTCAATAACTTTTGAACAGGCCTTAGACTTATTTAAATTACCAAAAGATCTTGGGGTTTATGATGGAGAGGATGTACTTGTCAATAACGGTAGATTCGGCCCATATGTAAGACATGGCAAAAAGTTTATTTCTTTACCTAAAGGAGTAGATCCTTTAGCTGTTAAAATTGAAGATGCAATTTTAATTATTGATGAAAAAGCTAAAGCTGACGCCCCAATATTTGAATATGATGGACTGCCCGTTCAGAAAGGTAAAGGTCGTTTTGGACCATTTATAAAATGGAACAATATGTTCATTAACGTCAATAAAAAATATGATTGGTATAATTTGTCTTTTCAGGACGTAGAAACTTTGATAAAAGATAAGATTCAGAAAGAAATTGATAAAATAGTTCATGATTGGCCAAATGAAGGGATTAGAGTTGAAAAGGCCCGTTGGGGAAGACATAATATTATAAAAGGTAAAATTAAAGTTGAGTTGGCAAAAAACGTAGATGCTCAGAATTTGACAATTGAAGATGTTAAAGCTATAATTGACAAGCAAAAACCTAAGAAGACTCCTCGAAAATCATCCAGAAAGAAATAAATAATGGATTATAATTTACTCTCCCCAGTTTCAGATATTTTAGTTGATGATATTAAATTATCTCATTTCCAAACCCTAGGAAGAAAGTTAAAGATTCATACTCATTCAATTAAGCCAGATTTAGAAGGAATCAAAATTGCGATATTTGGAGTAATGGAATCTAGAAATTCAATAAATTTTCTAGAACAAACTTTGAATTTAAATGAAATAAGAAAATCTTTTTATGGACTTTTTCCTGGAAATTGGACTAGTAAAATTGCTGATTTAGGAGATATAGTTACTGGTGATAAAGTTCAAGACTCATACTTTTCAGTAACTAGTTTAGTGAGCTTACTTTTAAAAAAAAATATAATTCCTGTAATTATTGGAGGAAGTCAAGATATTACATATGCTAATTATCGTGCTTATGACAATGTTAAGCCAATGATTAACATTGTCAATGTAGATAATAGTTTTGATCTTGGAGATTCCTCGAAGCCCATAACTAACATGAGCTATGTTGGGAAAATAATATTAGAAAAACCATATAATCTCTTCAACTATACAGCTTTAGGATTCCAAACCTATTTTAATTCCCAAGAAGAAATCGATTTGATGGAAAAATTATATTTTGAATATGAACGATTGGGCGATATTAGTTACAATATAAAATCTGTTGAACCTGCGATGAGAGATGCAGACCTTGTAACAATAGATTTAAATTCAGTAAAATCCTCTGAGGTTAGCTCAAATCAAAAATTTTCTCCAAATGGATTTGATGGGCGTGAAATTTGTGCAATTTCTAGATACGCTGGAATTAGTAATATGGTTTCATCTTTTGGAATATATGAATACAAGCCCTCAGTTAATGATGAATCTACGGCAATGTTAATAGCTCAAATGGTTTGGTACTTTATAGAAGGAGTTAATTGTAGAGTAAATGACGATAATTTCAAAAATCCAGATGAATTTAATAAATATACTGTCTTAGTTCAAGACCAAGAGCTTATATTTTATAAAAGCTTAAAAACTGGACGATGGTGGGTTGAAACACCTCATTTACCAGGTGTGCACACTAAAAAAAATAAATATACGTTATTAGCATGTATGCAGAGTGATTATGATACTGCTGTTCAGGGTAATATTCCAAATAGATGGTATAAAGCATATAAAAAAAAATGATTTTAGTTTAGGTTTTATTTAAGAATATTAAACTAAAAAAAGTTGTAATTTTAAAAATATATAAATAAGTTTACGAACTTTAATAAAAAGGGAGGCTAGCCCCAATAAGATAAACTATGAAGAAAATCACATTTCTAACAATCATTTTTGCCCTTATTTTCAGCTGTGGTAGTAAGGACAAAGGAGAATTAGTTGGCGTTAAAGGAAAGCGATGGCATCCTGAAAAACCTTATGGAATGAGTCTTATTCCTGGAGGTGCTTTTACAATGGGTAAATCAGACGATGATATTGTTGATTTAAAAGATGCCCCTACCAAAACAGTGACCGTTCGCTCATTCTACATGGACGAAACAGAAATCACTAACAGTGAATATAGACAATTCGTACACTGGGTTAGAGATTCAATTATAAGAATAAAACTTGCTGAAATGGCAGACTTGGAGGGTAAAACTTCTGAGGACGAAGGTATTGGTGAATATGCATATGCTGATTCTGTTGATTCTGAAGAATTAACTCCCTATGAAAGATATATGCTTGATACTTATGGTGATGACCAGCGAAAAATCAATAGAGATGTTGATTTAATATTTGACACCGAAGATTACCCTGACGAATTATATGCTGAAGTAATGGATGGTATGTATCTTCCTCCAGATGAGTGGTACAATGGTAATAGAACCTGGGATGTGAGTCAATTTAACTTTGAATACACTGATATGGATATTGAAGCTGCAGCTGAATTTTCAGATTTGATCAAAAGTGGTGACCTTAAAAGAACTGAATTTATATCAAAGTATGCAGTCAATGTATACCCAGACACTACAGTTTGGATAAAAGATTTTAAATATGCTTATAACGTGCCTATGCACAATGATTACTTTTGGCATGAGGCTTACGGAGACTACCCAGTAGTTGGTATAACCTGGGAACAAGCAGATGCATTTTGTCAGTGGAGAACTATTTACAAAAATTCTTATCAAAAATCCAAAAAGAGACAGAATGTAAACGTTTTTAGATTACCATCAGAAGCTGAGTGGGAATATGCTGCCAGAGGTGGTATTGAAGGCGCAGCTTTTCCATGGGGTGGTCCTTATGCAAAAAATGATAGAGGATGTTTCTTAGCAAATTTTAAGCCTTTGAGAGGTAATTATGCTGCTGACCAGGCTTTATATACTGTTGAAGCTGATGCATACGAGCCTAATGATTATAATCTTTACAATATGGCAGGTAATGTGTCTGAGTGGGTAGATTCATCTTATGAGCCTACGTCTTACAATTATACAGCTTCATTTAATCCAAATATTAAAGACAGAGAAAATCCATTGAAGGTTGTTAGAGGTGGATCTTGGAAAGATGTACAATATTTTTTACAAGTCAGTACAAGAGATTATGAGGATTCATCAACTCCAAGAAGCTACATTGGATTTAGAACTGTACAAGATTACCTTGGGGCAGATGCTACAGCAAATGCTGCAACAAACTAAAAAAATTATAAAAACTAAAATTAATTCAATTATATAAAATTTATTATCATGGCAAAAGAAGGAAATATCACAATAACTAATATGGTTTATGGTCTTGGTGCAGCAATTGTAATTGTTGGAGCACTTTTTAAAATTCAGCACTGGCCATTTGGATCTGAGATCCTTACATTAGGGATGATTGTTGAAGCTGGAGTATTTACATATTCAGCATTCGAAAGAGTTAAAGCTGATTTAGATTGGTCTTTAGTATATCCTGAACTTTCAGGTTCATCTACTTCTAAGAGTGGAAAAAAAGAATCCCCTGAAGGAATTTTAACCAAAAAGCTTGACAGCTTGTTAAAAGAAGCTAAAATAGATGGTGCCTTGGTCAAGAGTTTAGGAGAAAATATTAAGAATTTAAATGCTACTGCATCGTCAATGGATGGTTCTGCAGGTGCCACTAATCGTTACAATGACGAGATGGCTAAAGCTACAGCTCAAATGGAGTCTATTAATAATCTTTACAAAGCTCAGCTTGAAAGTGCTACTAAACAAGCTGAAATTAATGCTGAATCAATTGAGAATGCTACAAAACTTAAGGAGCAAATGGAATCATTAGCATCTAATTTATCTTCATTAAATGGTGTTTATGGAGGTATGTTATCTGCAATGAATAAAAAAAGCTAATTAGTTTTTAAACTAATATAAACTAATTTTAAAAACTAAAAATTATGGCAGGAGGAAAGGTATCCGCAAGGCAGAAAATGATAAATTTGATGTATTTAGTATTCATCGCGATGATGGCTATGAATATGTCAAAGGAAGTTTTAACGGCATTTGGATTAATGGACGCTAAGTTTTCAGAATCAAATGTCCTCACTTCAGAATCAAATGAATCGTTGTTAGCAAATTTAATATTGAAAGGGGAAGAAAAACCTGAAGAATTTGCTGTAGCTTCTAACAATGCTCAACAAATCAGTGTTATTTCAGATGAATTTTTCAAGTATATTGAATCATTAAAAATTGAGCTATTGAAAGAGGGTCAGTTTGAGGTTGATCCTGAAACAGGAAAGTTACCATTTGAAGCAATGGATAAAACTGATTTATTCGATAAGTGGTTTACAGGTGATAGATTGTCTAAACCTGGTGCTGCTGTTATGGCTAGAATTGAAAAGTATAAAAGTGATATAAAAGATGTATTAGGTGATGATGTTAAATATAAAAAGGCTCTAGAGACTTTTGAAAATCGATTCAACACAGATAAGGTAAAAAGGCTCAAAGATGGTGTTACCATAGATTATTTAGATTATCATTTCAAAGGTTACCCCGCAATTGCTTCATATACCAAGCTCACAGCAATGCAAAACGACGTAAAAGTAACCGAAGCAAGTATGTATAACCTGTTTTTAGGAAACACTTTAACTGAAGCTGTAACTTTGAAAAATTATCAAGCAATAGTTCTAGCTGATAAGTCGGCTTTCTTTGCAGGTGAAAAATTTCAGGGGAAAGTAGTTTTGGGTAAATATGCAAATGTTACTCCAACTAAACTTGTTGTCCAAGGACAAGAAATTAATATTTCTAATGCAATTGATTCTACAGGAGCTGCTACATTAGACTTCAACGTTGGTAATGTTGGTGAAAAAGAAATTAATGGTCAATTTACATTTTTAGAAGATGGTAAGCCTCTTGAAATTCCAATCATTGGTAATTATGTAGTAGTGCCTAAACCTAATGAAGCATCTGTTGCAGCTGATAAAATGAATGTAGTTTATCAAGGTCTGCCAAATCCATTGACAATCTCAGTTCCAGGAGTATCAAATAGTGATGTAACAGTTAGTGCCCCAGGGTTAACCAAAATTGGAAATGGGAAATACAACCTTACACCAACAACAGGAACAGAAGTTATTGTTAAGGTAAATGCCAAATTAGAAGGCGGTACTCAAATTAATGACCAAAAAGTTTTTAGAATCAAGGGGTTACCAAAACCAATTGGAAATATTGCTGGTATCTCAAGTGGTTCATTAAATAAAAATGATATAACATCATCTAAAGTGATTGCTGAATTTTCAGATTTTCCTTATGACCTAAATGTTAGAGTTACAGGTTTTGTTGTTAATATTACAGGTAAAGCTCCAATACCAGTTACAGGACAGTATTTGAGTCCTGAAGCTAAGGCTGCTGTAAATTCATCAAAAAAAGGATCAATCGTAACAATTACAGATATCAAAACCAGGTTGGTTGGACTTACTAGTGTAGCTATGAAGGAGCCAACACCAATTTCGGTTAAATTGAAAAACTAATTTTATGAAACAACTAACTTTATTTATTTGTTTTTTGCCAATGATTGCTTTAAGTCAGGCTAACATATTGAATGCAAAATCACCTGAAGAGATAGGAGATAAATATCTATATGATGAGGTCTCTGCTGATCAAGGGCCATTAGAATATGAATTTGTTGATGATAAAGATGTTTTATTTTCTAAAACAATTTGGGAAGTAATAAGCCTTGACGAAAGAGTAAATTTTCCAATGTATTATCCTGTAGACACAACTGTAGTTGGTAATGAGCGTCGTCCTCTTATACATCACCTCTACACCGCTGTGTTAAATGGTGATATAAAAAATGTCTATGAGCAAGATAACCTTAAGGATAAGAAATCTGTTGAAAAGTTAGAGAAACAATTGATCTACAGAAAAATACGTGATGGTAGTGATAATAACTTGATAGGTAAAGCTAGAATTAACACTTACAACGGTAAAATACCATTTATTCAATCTTATAATGTATCTGTGCCTGATAGTTTAGTTCAATTTGAAATGGATTATAATAATGGTATTTACGAAGGGCTGAGCGTAAAAAAACAAGATAGCTTATATAATGGTTGGGACAGCTCATTAGACGATATTATTTTTGAAAATAAATTATTGACAGATGAGGAGTTTTCAGTTGAAAAATTTGAATATCAAGATGTTGTTGATTACAAAATAAAAGGTATTTGGTATTTTGACAAACGAATAGGTGAATTACGATATAGACCAATTGCTATATGTCCAATTGTTAAGATCCCAAAGGAGAAAGACACTAATCCTGACGATCCTAAGACCTTTGAGATGTTTTGGGTATTTTATCCAGATGCTAGACAAATTTTGCATGAGGGTCTTGCTTTTGATAATAAAAATACATCCAAACAAATTTCTTTTGATCATTTGATCAACTCAAGACGTTTCTCAGGATTCATTTATAAGGAAGATAATGTTTTTGAAGATAGAGATATTAAAGGATATATTCCTGAAAATGCTTTGATGCAATTGCTTGAATCTGAGCGTATAAAAGAAAAAATTAGGAACCTTGAGCAAGACATGTGGAGTTATTAATAATAACTTTTTAAATATTTAACGCTTCTCAAAATGAGAAGCGTTTTTTTTTAATTTTATAAAATGAAATTTGATTATTTAATAGTTGGTTCAGGTCTATCCGGTGTGATGCTTTGTGAAGCTCTCAGGAAAAGAGGAAAGACTTTTAAAGTTATTAGTAATAAATCACAGCAAGCATCAATAGTGGCTAGTGGACTCTACAACCCTGTTGTTTTAAAAAGATTTAATAAGGCATGGGATGCTGAAAAACATCTACCTGTAGCAATGTCAGCTTATGAAGAATTAGAATTATTTTTAGGGATAAAGATCGATTACAAACTTCCGATTTATAGGCTTTTTTCCTCAATCGCGGAGCAAAATAATTGGATCATCGCTTCAGATAAAATCCCACTTAAGCCTTATCTTATTTCAAATATTAAAATCAATACTAACCAGAATATCTATGCGCCTTATGGATATGGAGAGGTAAAAAATACAGGTCGTATTGACACAAAATTATTACTTGAATCATATTCAAATGTGTTGAATAATGAAAAACTTATTTCCCATGAATCATTCGAATATGATAAATTAAAAATTTCAAAAAAAATAGTTTATAAGGGAATAGAATCTGAAAATATTATTTTTTCAGAGGGATTCGGAGTGAGACAAAATCCATTTTTTAATTATCTTCCAATTGAGGGGACAAAAGGAGAGCTGATAATAATTAATGCCCCTAAATTAAACTCCGAAGTAATTATTAAATCTAGTGTTTTTATAATACCTATTGGAAAAAATAATTATCTCGTTGGATCAACTTATGCTTGGGATGACTTCAATAATGATCCAACATTAAATGCAAAAAATAAACTTTTAAATAAACTTGATAAGCTTGTATTATGTCCTTATAGAGTTGTTTATCAACGAGCTGGTATTAGACCTACTGTTATTGACAGAAGACCACTAGTTGGCCAACATAAATCTCATGAAAATTTATACATATTGAATGGTTTAGGAAGCAGGGGGGTGTTAATTGCTCCTACTGTGGCAAATGCTTTGATCAATTTCATTGAAGACAAATTACCTCTCCAAAAAGAGATAAATATTAGCAGATTTGATTAATAGTTTACCTGTTCAAATTTGGTTATTTTTGCACTGCTTCAAAGTTATAAAATGCTATTGAATTGAAGTTTAATTATATCAAATGCTAAACGTCCATCAGCTTACCATTTCATTTCAAGGGGAAGACCTTTTTGAAAACATATCCTTTAGATTACAATCCGGAAATCGAGTAGGATTGATTGGGAAAAATGGTGCTGGTAAAT
>Ga0213866_10003134_pt1 | contig 11364 bp, 8 predicted proteins | sample PICome_11_FD_160079 | JGI IMG/M metagenome (GOLD analysis project Ga0213866, IMG submission 160079) | Coastal seawater microbial communities near Pivers Island, North Carolina, United States - PICO284 | ecosystem: Environmental > Aquatic > Marine > Coastal | place: USA: North Carolina... | reverse complement strand
GATGCCTTATATCACGCAGGATGCACGCACCCGAATCAACTCAGGCGGTGTGCCACAGGACGCTGGCGAGCTGAACTATGCGGTCACGATGGTGGTCGATGCCTATTTGGCTCGAGCCGCCGCTTCTGAGGGCCGGACCCGGTACAGCCATCTCAATGAGGCGATCGGCGTGCTGGAGTGCGCCAAACTCGAGCTCTATCGGCGAGTCGCGGCTCCCTATGAGGACCAGAAGATCGCCGAGAGTGGGGACGTTTACACCTCCGGGTGACCGGGTCGTACCGGCCCGGGCGCGTAGTGCGACCCGGGCCGGGTACGGATCACTCGGCCTTCAGTACGTCGATCGGATCGACGCGAGTGGCGCGTATGGCCGGGATCAGACTGGCCAGTACCGCCGCGCTCGCCATCACGACCGAGACGATCACGAAGGTGGTGACGTCTGTGGTTCCGACTCCGAAGAGGAAGCCCTCGATGAGGCGGGTCACGCCAAGAGCGCCGGCGGCTCCAATGACGATTCCGCCCGTCGCCAGTCCGAGAGACCAGCGCAGAACCAGAGTCCGGATGTCCGCACCGGGAGCCCCGAGCGCAATCCGCACCCCCATCTCTCGCATACGGGTGCTGACGCTGTACGAGACGACGCCGTAGAGGCCGACGACCGCGAGCAGAAGTGCGACGATAGCGAAGCCTCCCAGGATGGAGGTCATGAACCGATCGATTGCGAGCGAATAGGACTCCAGCTCGTCCATCGGTTGCAGTTCAGCCAGTGCGATATCGGGATCCAGGTCGGCTACGAGGCCGCGAATCGGGCCCATCACGGCCTCCGGCTCGAGCGACGTCCGAACGGTCGTGAACATGAAGCCCGGCGAGGACTGCGCGTACGGGAGGTACACCGCGTTTCTGCTCTCCGCGCGCACACCGAAGTTCTTGATGTCTTTTGCGACCCCGACGATTTCTCTCCAGACGGGCTCCGCAGGGCTGTTCACGTTCAACCGCCTCCCGACCGGGTCTCCGTCGAAGTAGTCCCGTGCCAGCGTCTCGTTGACGATGATGACCCGGGTCGATTCGCCGTCGTCCGACGGTGTGAAGCCGCGACCCGCGACGACGTCCAGGGCGATCGCGTCGAAGTATCCCGGCGTGGCACGCCGCATCCATACGGCCGGCCGGCGACTGGACTCGGGGAGCGCTTCACCCTCGATGTTGAAGCGAGTGTCACCGTCGAAGCCGGCGAGCGGAAGGTTGGTGATCGAGCCCACGGCCTCGACCCCTGGGATCGCCAACAACTCGGTCTCCAGGGTAGTGAAGAATGCCTGGCGGGTCGTGGCATCGGGATAGCGAGCGGAGGGAAGGGGGATCTGCATCGCCACGACGCCCTGTGGGTCGAAGCCGAGGTCGACCTGGCGCAGGTTCTGAAAGCTCCGGACCAGAAGCCCCGCGCCTACGAGCAGCATTAGGGCGAGGGCGACCTGCCCAACGACCAGGCCGTTGCGCAGGCGGGCCGAGCCGGTCGTAGCTCCCGAACGTCCGCCCTCCCGGAGGACGCCAGCGGGATCGGTACGGGCCGCCCGCAGGGCAGGGAACACACCGAAAAGCGCTCCCGTCGCCATCGTAATCAACGCAGCGAAGCCGAGAACGCGTGCGTCGACGGCGACCTGATGCAGCAGCGGGGTGCCGTCGGGTGCCATCCGGATCAACGCCTCGGTACCGAGGAAGGCGAACGCCGTTCCGAGCACGCCGCCGAGCAGGGCGAGCATCAGACTTTCGGTCATCAACTGAGACAGAATGCGTCTCCGCCCCGCGCCCACCGCAACACGTACCGCGAGCTCTCGGCCCCGCGTGGCCCCGCGGGCCAGCAAGAGGTTGGCGACGTTGACGCACGCGATGAGAAGGACGAGTCCGACGGCCCCCAGAAGCACCCAGAGTGCGGTGCTCGCCTGCTGCACCATGTCGAACTGGAGCGGATAGACGGTGAAGCCGGTGTCGAGGTTCTCTTCGGGGTAGTCCCGCTCGAGACGTGCCGCGACCTCTGCGGCCTGCGCCACAGCTACGTCGACGGATGTGCCGTCTGTGAGGCGTCCCACAGCGCGCAGGAAGATGCTCCCGCGCCCGCCTCCTTCGGAGCCCTCGAATTGCAGCGTCGTCCAGACGTCCGTTCCGAGTAACTCGGGCGGATGGAAGCCCGGCGGCATGACACCGACGATCTGGAAAGGAGTGTCATTCAGTCGGATCGTGCGTTGGAGTATGTCCGTGTCGGCACCGAACGCGCGGCGCCAGAAGCCGTCGCTGATCACGACCGCCCTCGGCCCGTCCGGCTGGTCTTCCTCAGCTAGAAAGGCACGTCCCATGGCCGGCTGCACCTGGAGCACCTCCGAGAACATTCCGACGCTGAACATCGCTCCTGAGAGTCGCTCCGCGCCGGAGTCGATGCCTGTGATGGTAGGGCCCCATCGCTGAAATGCGGAGGCGTGTTCCACCGCCGCCACGCCGTCGCGGAAGTCGGCGAAATTAGGCCAGCTCAGCCATTCACGGCGCTTGTCGGGCAGGACCACATCGCGCTTGGTGAAGTCCATCCAGACCATGACGAGCTCGTCGGGGTCGTCGAACGGAAGCGGCCGGAGCATGATGCCGTCGACGACGGAGAAGATGGCCGTCGTGGCACCGATCGCGAGCGCGATCGTGAGTGCCGCTACTGCACTGAATCCCGGATTCTTCAGCACCTGACGCCCGGCGAAGGCCAGGTCCCGTCGGGTGTCCTCGATCATATCGGACTGGTTCACCGCCCTCTCTCTCCTCTTCATCATCAACTCCACGTCGTCTGTGATCTGGTCGATATTGCCGAAGCGTCGCTCGGCTTCCTCTTTCGCTTCTCTCGGGGTCATCCCGTCTCGCTCGAGACGTGCGGCGCGCTCTTCCAGATGAAAGCGGAGTTCCTCGTCCACTTCACTCCGGATCGCGTCCCTGCGTAACGGGAGTCGGGAGAGCCCGCGAGGTCCTGATCTCTTCATCGGTCCGACTCCGTCAGCCCGTCGGCGACTGCATTTCGAGCGCCCGGGCTACAGCACTTGTATACCGAGCCCATGAGTCCGCTTCCGACGCAAGATGACGTTCACCTTTCGCCGTGAGCGTGTAGTACTTCGCTCGGCGGTTGTTCTCCGAGAGTCCCCAGTCGGACTCGAGCATTCCCTTCCCTTGAAGGCGGTGCAGAGCCGGGTAGAGGGTGCCTTCTTCCATGAGAAGCGATCCGTCGGTGACGAGCTCGATCCACTCACTGATCCCGTATCCGTGACGTGGGTCCCACGTGAGAGATTTCAGGATCAGCAGATCGAGTGTGCCGCGGACGAGATTGGGATTCTGGGACATGGATCATCTCTGGGATCGTTGCGGAGGCATCTTGCCCTTGTCTGGCTAGGGGAAGGTGACGGCACTCCCCTTGCCAGGCAAGGGGAGGCGTTCGTCGAGGGGTCGGGTTGGGCTGGCGGGTCCGGGTGACGACACCGATGATCTGCGCATCGACAGGCCACGTGTTCAGCGCGCGGCTCTGCCACGTATCCCTCGAGAGACCCACCCGCGCGATGAGACTACTCCACCTGTCGGTCGAGAACTTTCGCGGTGTCCGTAGCCTCGACCTGGACCTCGATGAGATGACCGTCGTCATCGCGGAGAACAAGCATGGGAAGACCAGTGTCTTCGACGTGCTCGGGCTTTGCCTGGGGCCACGGGGCGCGGATCCCGACACACTCTTCCGCGAGGAGGACTTCTACCGAGATGTGAATGGCACGATCGCGGACATCCGGATCGTACTGACCTTCGAGGGTGAGGAGACGCTCCGACTGGAGTTCCTCGGCGCACACACTGATCGGAAGCTCGTTCGGAGCTTCATCGACACAGAGGGGCAGGCCCTCGATCCCCAGCCGGACGCCGGGGTCTTTCAGGCCCTGCAGGAGCGACACCCGGTGCTTCTCCTGCGCTTCTCCCAGCCAACCCTCGCCAGACTGGACGACGGAGAGGCCGACGACTCCACAGGTCCGGACAAGCGACGCAGTCGCCTTCGGCTGGCGGAGACTGTCGCTCGTGTTTATCGCGACCTCGCCCACACACGCGAACCGCTCCCGGCTGATGAGATTGCGAGCGCCCTTCGTGCGGCGCAGGACCTTCTGACCGAGAGTCCGGAAGACGGACATCCTCCGCTTCACGGCATGCTCGAGGAGCTTCGCCAGGAGGTTCAAGCGTGGAACCGCCCGCGGCGAGCCGACTCGATGATCGACCTCTCCGGGAGTGGGACGCATAACCTCGCGCTTCTTCTGGTGCTCGGGTCACTTCTCGACGTGCGGGGAGGGAAGGCGCTCCCGTCCGATGCCTGTCCGATCATCGCGATCGAGGAGCCGGAGGCGCACCTCCATCCGATTCTCCTGGCATCGACGTGGGAGGTCATCGAGTCCCTGAAAGCCCAGACGATCGTCACGACGAACTCGGGGGAGCTTCTCTCCTCCGTGCCGATGATCAGCCTGCGTCGACTCGTGAAGGTGGACGATCATGTGCTGGTTCATCGTCTCCGAAGGGAAACCCTCCGAGAGTCCGATCTTCGTCGAGTTTCTTACCACGTCAGAGCGCGTCGTGGGGGTGTCCTGTTCGCTCGTTGCTGGCTCATGGTCGAGGGGGAGTCGGAGTTCTGGCTGATGAACCACCTCTCTCAGATCATGGGATACGACCTGGAGTCGGAAGGCATTCGCACGATCGAGTTTGCCCAGTGTGGGGTCGGGCCGTTGCTCAAGCTCGCCAACGATCTGGGTATCGCCTGGCATCTCCTCGCTGATGGGGATGAATCAGGGCAGGTCTACGCGAGAGACGCGAGACGGCTCCTGGGAGACGCGCTCGAGGGCCGGAGGATCTCGGAGTTGGGTCACCGAGATATCGAGCACTATCTCTGGCACTCGGGCTTTGAACCCGTCTACCGGAATGCTGCGCGCATCGCCCCGCGGCCGGACGGTGGCGGGCCTCCCCCGGGTCACATCATCGGGAAGGCGGTTCGTCGTACCTCGAAGCCATACCTGGCGCTCGCCGTGGCGGAGGCGTGTGAGCGGGAGGGGCCAGCAGCGATCCCGCCGGTTTTGCGGTCGGTCGTAGAGACTGCGGTGATGCTTGCACGCCAGGCGGCAGGCGACGCGCGTCCCAGCTGAAGTCGGAGCGCTCTACGCGAGGAACCACTCCATGGCACGACGGACGACGTCGGCCGGCATCTCGTGCACCCCGTCGAACTCCACGTACTCGATCGAGTAGCCGTCCATCTGGAACATCGGAACGATCCCCACGCGTGATGCGGCGACGGGAAGCACCCTGTCCGCACTCCCGTGGGAAACGAAGACCTCCGGATGCCCGACGATCGGATCCGTGGGACTGGAGAAGCCCGGCGACCACGCGATGGGGGGGGTGAACAAGTCGCCGTTCGACGGGCCGAGGGAGAGTGCGTACGAAGCTCCGTCCGAAAAGCCTGCGAGCGCGATTCGTGAGGAGTCGATGAGGCACCGCTCGAAGGTGAAGCGCAGAGCCGCGTCGATAAAACCGACGTCCGGACCGAAGTCGGACGTAATGCGATCCCAGGTGCGGGCTCGTGAGTCGGGCGCGATGAGGACGATGCCGTTCGCCTCGCAAGCGTCGAACAGGCGGGACCAGCTGGCTGCGCTTCCGCCGCCACCGTGGAGGGCGACGATCAGTGGCGAGGGAGTGGCCTCGTCGTAGCTCGTGGGGACGTAAAGCAGGCCGCCGCGCTCGAGGGTCGGGGCGAGGCTGGTCGAGCCGGCGTCGACCGGACGAAAGGGTGCACGCGGGCGGGCCGTCAGCCGCGGGTCCTCCGTCGGAGCCGCGACGGCGAGGCCCATACCACATGCCAGCCGAAGGAAGTCTAGTCGTTCCATCTTGTCTCCCTGGATCGAAGTCGCTGGGTCAGTCCGCCGTCACGGCCGCCCCCGCGGCACGTCCCGTGGCCCACGCCCACAGGAAGTTGTGTCCACCGATTGGACCGAACGCATCGAGCACCTCTCCACAGAAGTAGAGCCCAGGGTGCCGTCGGGATTCCATGGTGCGAGGGTTGATCTGATCCAGTGCGACCCCGCCGCCTGTGACCTCGGCCTTCTTGTAGCCTGCATCGCCAGTCCAGGGGAGAGGGTAGGCCGTGAGTGCCTCCACCAGTGCTCGGCGATCCTGCTTTCGAAGCTGTGCCAGGGGAGTCGAACCGTCCACCTGGATCTCGAGGGTGAGACGATCGAGCAAACGGCGAGGGAGGTGGGAGCTCAGCTTCGAGCGTATCGTGCCGCTTCCGCCCCGGAGCACCTCGTCACACGCGGTGGGATCGAGGGCGCTCCACTGAACCCTCAACTCCTGCCGGGTGCCGTCGGCGTGGCCTCGGATCGCCAGGTGAGACGCGTCGAGTACCGTGGGCCCGCTCCAGCCGTCGTGGGTGACCAGGAAGCCACCCGTGGTCGAGAAGGAAGGCCGGGCACCGGGTGCACGGATGGTCACTGTCTTCGATACACCCGCGAGATCTGCGTGTGGGTGCGGTGCCGCGACCAGCGGCGTGAGCGCTGGGTAGGTCGGATTCACCACGTGGCCGAGATGTTCGGCGAGCAGGAGCCCGGTGCCGTCGCTTCCGGTCTTCGGGACCGACAGGCCCCCCGTCGCGACAATGACCGCCGCGGCCCGTACAGCGGGGGCGTCCTCCAGGCGGACCTCCCAGCCATCCTCCGACGGGACCACGTCGATGACGCGGGTCCCGAACCAGATTCGTGCACCTGCTTCCTGCACGCGCCCCACCAGGCGGTCGCGAACGTCGCGTGCCCGATGGCTCGACGGAAAGAGCTTGCCCGTTTCCTCCTCCCGCTCGAGCGGCATGTCGAGTTCGCGCTCGAAGAAGGCGTGCTGTTCGTCCCGCGGCCAGGAGCGAAGGATTTTCCGCAGGGTATTCGGAGAAGAGTCTGTGACGTACCGCTCGGGCTGAGCCACGGACGGGAGGATGTTGCACCGTCCGCCGCCACTGATCAGGATCTTCCGGCCGCCGTCCTTCGTGCCCTCGATCAGGATCACCTCCGCGCCGCCGCGCGCGGCAGTCAGCGCTGCGAGGATACCTGCGGCGCCGGCTCCGATGACGATCACCGGGTCGGGGGCTAGTGGAGAGTGCATGCAGATGTATACCGATCAAGCGGACCTGGCGTCCACGGGTGTGTGATGACAACCTCTCGACTATGACGGAAACCATGGACGATCCCGTTCTGGAGGTTTGTTGCGGGTCGGCGCTCTTCGCCCTCGAAGCGGCGGCCGCCGGCGCGGGCCGCGTGGAACTCTGCGACAACCTCGTCGAGGGCGGGACAACTCCGAGCGCGGGTGCGATCGAGGTCGCGGTTCGGGGTCTGACGATCCCCGTGATGGTGATGATCCGACCACGCGGTGGCGACTTCCTGTACCGAGGTGCAGAGGTCGACGTCATGCTCGCCGACATCGAGGAAGCGCGTCGGCGCGGTGCCCATGGCGTCGTCTTCGGCGCGCTGACGGCAGACGGTTCGGTGGACCGTGCGATCACGGAGGAGCTGGTAGCAGCGGCTCGACCGATGGCCGTCACCTTTCACCGGGCGTTCGACCTGAGTCGCGATCTCGATGAGAGCCTCGACGTGCTGATAGAGATCGGGGTGGACCGTGTACTCACCTCGGCGGGTCGCCCGTCGGTCGTTGAGGGACTGGAGACGCTGGCCAGGCTCACGGCCCGAGCGGGCGGCGAGTTGATCGTCCTGCCGGGTGGTGGCATTCGACCGGACAACGTTGCACGAATTCTCGACGTTTCTGGTATTCGGGAAGTCCATCTCGGCGCGGGTCGACGGGTCTCCAGTGGCATGACCTATCGCGTAGAGGGCGTTCCGATGGGGGGAGCCTACGAGCCCGATGAGTACCTCGTCGAGGTGGCCGACGTCGAGCGTGTTTCCGCTGTTGCCGAGATCCTGGCTCCAGGGGTCCGAGCACCATGACGGATCGGCGGACCTTTCTTCGACGGTCGCTGCGTGGAGCCGTCGGCGCAGCCGCCTGGGGTTCGGCAGCGTGTACGCCGGATACGCCGGGTGCTCGAAGCGGGGCCGCAGGCGGGCAGGCCTCTGGGACGGACACTCGGTCGAATGTCACGCGTCCGCTACTTCGCCCGTGGGCTTCGGATATCGTGTGGCTGGACGCACCTGGCCAGGAACTTCCGGTCGCATACGTATCCATGGCGCTCCGCCAGGTCTTCGTGGACTACGACTTCCGCGATCGAGCGGCGTGGCTCCTCCGGGCCCACATCTCAGTCAGCACCGCGCTATGGAGGATCCCGTTGCCGGGCGATCCCCCGAGGCAGCCGATCCAGCCGGGAGATGAGGCCCGGGAGTTTGAGGAGTTGCCCATCCGTGCATGGGATCCGTCACACACTCCGGAGATCGATGACGTGCGGATCGTACGCGGGACGGCGACGCACCGTGCGGTGGAGTTCGCGTGTGTCCCGCTTGTCGACGGTGCTGCGGAGGCCTGGCTGGCTGGTGGCCCGTTCGAGATCGCCGTCTCCGATGGCTCAGCGACCGGGTCGATCCGCGAAGACTTTCGGATCGTCGGGACGGGACTCACCTACGCCGACCGTGCCTGTTCGACCTCTGGTGATGCCGTGCAGTACATAAGCTGGGCGAGTGGAGGCTGAGCGAGCCCCGCTACTCGATCAGTTCGATGGTGCCATGCGGAAGTACATAAGTCCCAGCTCGTTGATGCGTCGGACGTAGTTGACCGGTTCCCTGCCCCTCACGTATCCGTGGCGCGTGAAGCTGTAGACGTCCGGATCCGACAGAGAGAGCATCGAGTGTTCCACCGAGTCGAACCAACGATCCGGGTCGCGGCCCGTCAGTTCGGCCACGTGGCGTGCGTCCCGCACGTGACCCCAGCCCGCGTTGTATGCCGCGAGCGTGAATGCCAACCGGTCGGCCGTTGAGAGGTCAGACGAGAAGCGGCTATAGAGCCACTCCATGTACTCGGCGCCTGCCTTGATCTGTTGCTCGGGGTCGCTGATGTCGCTCACGCCCATCTGGCGGGCCGTCTGCGGCATCATTTGCATCAACCCGTACGCTCCGGCATGAGAACGTGCTTCCGGGTCGAAGCGCGATTCCTGAAACATCTGGGCGGTTAGCAGCCGCCAATCGAAGTCGGTTCCGATCGTGTACTGCTGAATCAGGTCGTCCCACCGAGAGAGCGAGCCGTCCTCCTGGAGCCCCGGCCGCTCTACCCGTCGCGTATCACGGCGGAAGTACTTTCGGATCAGGACAGCGTGCGTCACGCGGCCCACCTCGCGATCCAAGAATCCGTTCAGTGCGGCGAGTAGCTCCGGCTGGTCTGTGCGCACTGCCCATGCTCGGCCCGGGGTGTCGTCCACGCGATGGATGATCTCCAGCGTCGGATGGTCCGGTAGCTCCGCCTCGGCCAGATGACTCTCGAGAACCGTGATTTCAGCGTCGCCGTCCTCCAGCCTCGTCAGTAGCTGCGTCGTGGACTCTGCGTCAGGCGTCGTCTCGAGCCGAAAGTCCTGTTCGTCAGCCACCGCTTGAATCAGCGGGAGGTAAGGATTGTTGTGCGACACGACGACGACGCGACCCGCGAGGTGCTCGGCCGACGTGAGGCCGAGGTCGCGGCGAGCGATGATGACCGGGTGGACATCGTGGTACGGGCGCGTCGCGACGACAGCGCTTGTGTTCTCTATCGCGGTGGAGATGATCCCCGAGCCGATCATGTCGCCGATGCCACGCTCCAGCCACAGCTCCAGCAGCTCGGTCGAGGGGGCTACGACCATCTGCATGATCAGATCCTGCTCGTCCGCGAACATGCGGACCAGATCCAGATCGAAACCTACCAGCTCCCCCTTGTACACGTAGTACGAGGAGGGTCCGTTGACCGTGAGCACCCTCAGGACCCGACGCTCCTTGATCTCGTCGAGGTCGCCGAGGAGCTCGGATCCGGCTTCCCCTACCGGCAAGACCTGGAAGGCGAAGTCATTGATCAGCCGGAGCAGGTCCGGGTTCGATTCGCGGACAGCCGCCGTGTACACGATCTCGCCGAACTCGGCTCCGATCTCGAGATCGGGATGTACTTCCGCAACGGCCTTGGCGACCCAGCGCTCTACCAGTGTGACATCGACTCGACCGTCGAGGATCATATCGATGGCATCTTCCGCAGACTTCACGTCTATCGTGTCGATTTTCACCGAACTGTTTCGCTGCTTGATGAGGTCGCCGGCGCCGAGCAGAGACGACTGGCGCCCGAAGGAAACGGTCCGCCCACTCAGGTCGGCGAGGGTCTGCGGGGCCGACCCTGTCCGGCTCACGAGAACGCCCGGGATCCTGTTGAACGCCGTCGATTCCGCGATCCCCTCACCTGGCGGTGCGATCCCGTCACCTGAGCGTCCAACGATCCCGTCGACGAGCCCCTCCCGGAGGGCCTGCTGGGCCGCCGCATCGGTCGCGAACTCCTGGATCTGAAGCTCGAGCTGCAAGCGATCGGCGAACTCGCGGGCGAGGGCGTCCTCGTGAGGCATCCCCCAGCGAAGGCGCGGTAACTCTTCGATGTGAGCCCTCGCCACGTTCGCGAATCGGATCTTGCCCCGACGGCGAAGCGCGTCGATGTCGCCCGTCTCCACATAAACATCGATCCCGAGTGGTCGCAGCGTCGGGTCTGTTGCCCCCGCGAATGCGTCGATGTCCACCTCGGCCTGGTCGACCCCGGACTCGCTGCTCCGACCGTTCGAGCCGCAGGCGGTAACGAAGGAGATTGCCGCGACGACGATCGTGAGTCGAGTCGTGCGGCTACCCGTGGCGAATTGGCCGAGAGACTTCATCTGCGAAAGTTAGCGGGCCGGGTGGGCCGGCCAAGGTGATGCCCCCGCTACCTCACCAGCGCCTGATACCTCGGCGCAGTCGCTGGCCCCATCGGCTCCGACTCTCCAGGGCGAGCAGCTTGCCGATCATGTCGGTCGGGTCGAGGTGGGTCCGACCGAGGATGTCTGACGCCTCTTCCTGTGAGAGAGGCCCCTCGTCGTCCGCGAGTGCGACGGCTTCGTTCTCGCCCTCCGCGGGTGGGTCCTCGGCACGTTCGTCCTCGGCCGCGTCCGGGACGTTCATGGAGCGCGTCACGACATCCGCTTCCATCGCCCCGTCATCCATCTCCCGGCCGCTGCGGCGCTCTATCGCGTCGATCGAGTCGAGGAGTCGAAGCGCCATCGCGAGATTCCACTTGGCGTCCTGGTTCTCCGGCTGAAGGCGGAGCGAGGCACGATTGGCGTCCGCTGCGGCTGCGGCGAGAATCCGCACCGAGTCAGGGACGCCGGCG
>Ga0213866_10003133_pt1 | contig 11366 bp, 13 predicted proteins | sample PICome_11_FD_160079 | JGI IMG/M metagenome (GOLD analysis project Ga0213866, IMG submission 160079) | Coastal seawater microbial communities near Pivers Island, North Carolina, United States - PICO284 | ecosystem: Environmental > Aquatic > Marine > Coastal | place: USA: North Carolina... | reverse complement strand
ATTGTAATCCCCCCAAAAAGCCGGAGCAGTTATAAGTAGAAAATTCCACTAAAATGAATGAAAGGCGTTTTCTATGAGAAAGTCACGTTACAGCGATAGCCAGATACTGGCGATATTGAAACAAAATGAACAAGAGATCGGTGTGCCAGAACTATGTCGAGAACATGGCATGAGTTCTGCGCAGTTTTACAAATGGCGGTCGAAGTTTGGCGGTATGGATGCGTCGATGATGAAGCGTCTTAAGGAACTGGAAGAGGAGAACCGTAGGCTCAAAAAAATGTTTGCTGAAGAAAAGCTCAAGGCAGAGATTGCGCGGGAGGCGATTGAAAAAAAGTGGTAAAGCCATCCCATCGGAAGGAGATGGCACAGAGAGCTTACGAGCAGTACAAAACTAGTATCAGGCTAGTGTGTTCGGTGTTTGGTATCAGTGAAAGCGGTTATCACTATCAGGCACGGCTGGCCACGGAGAATGCGGAAATAGCCGATTGGTTGCTGCGGTTAACGACGGCGAATAAGCGCTGGGGCTTTGGTTTGTGTTACCTTTATTTGCGTAACGTCAAAGGCTTTGTTTGGAATCACAAGCGTGTTTATCGTATCTATCGAGAGCTTGAGTTGAATCTGAGGATTAAACCAAAACGGCGGATTAAACGGGATAAACCAGAGGCGCTCAGTGTGCCAGCGACCATTAATGAAGTGTGGTCAATGGATTTTATGAGTGATTCATTGACAGATGGTCGATTGCTACGCACCTTCAATGTGTTGGATGACTACAACCGTGAAGGGCTGTGTATTGAGGTTGATCTGTCTTTGCCCAGTACCAGAGTGCTCCGAAGCTTGGAGCAACTCATTGAGTGGCGCGGTAAACCGGATGCCATTCGGTTGGACAATGGTCCCGAATACATCGCGCAGTCATTGATTGACTGGGCGAATGATCGACAGATCACACTGTTGTATATCCAACCTGGCAAGCCGACTCAGAACGCTTATATTGAACGATTTAACCGCACGGTGCGTCATGAGTGGCTGGATCTTAATCTATTTGAATCGGTTGAACAGGCACAAAGTCTAGCGACCAAATGGTTATGGACTTACAATAACCAGCGCCCTCACACAGCTATTGGCGGTGTACCGCCCCGACAGTTGTTGAAGGCAGCCTAATTTTCTACGAATAGCTGCTGCTTAAAAGGGGGGGATTACAAAATACTTGTATATAGTATCAGTCTTTTCAATCGCTTATTGGCCATCGTATGCAATGGTTTTATAAAAGATCCAATAAACAACTAAGACGGTAATGTAGAGGTAAAAATAACGGAAATGCCCAAGTGTATAGAAACTATTGGAATTTAAATGAGGGAAATGAGGAATCTTTGTCTTGCGTGCCAGGTGAGTGCTTCAGGCATTATGTGCCTATTTTTAACACCCTATTAGTGAATATGATCCTAATCCAGAGGTCTTAAAATGGCTGCTAAATAAAGGAAAAAGGGATTTATTCTTCAAATAGTTTGAGGGTTTTGAAAAGAGTTCGGATACACAATGTCTTTAAATAGCTTAGATATGTCGTTTAAGAAACACACCAGATTCTACATGTTCAGTCCAGGGAAACTGATCAAACAGAGCGACCTTTTGAATTTTGTGGGTCTGAGTAATGGATTTTAAGTTTTGAATTAAGGTATCGGGGTTGCAGGAGATATACAGAATATTATCAAACTCAGTCACTAGCTTTTCAGTGCCTGAGTCAAGACCGGCCCGAGGTGGGTCGACAAAAATAGTGGAAAAGTTGTAGCTATCTAAATCAATATCAGCCAAACGACGAAATTCTCGTTCTCTGTTGAGTGCCTGAGTTAGCTCCTCACTGGAAAGTCTTGCAACGCTTACATTATCGACGTGGTTTTGTTTAAAGTTCTCTAGAGCAGAATTAACTGAAATTTTTGCTATTTCAGTGGCTAACACACGATCAAAATGCTGCGCCAAGACAACCGTAAAATTGCCATTACCGCAGTAAAGCTCAACTAAATCGCCTTGGCTATTAGATAGACAGCTACTGGCCCAGCTAAGCATTTTGCAGTTAACTTTGGCATTGGGTTGGGTAAAACCTGACTCCACCTGTTGATAGCTGTACTGCCTGTTATCCACTGTCAATGTTTCAGTCACATAATCCTTGTCCAATACCACCTTTTGCTTGCGGCTGCGGCCAATTACTTTGATAGTTAGATCGCTCTGTAACTGTTTTGCCTCCACTTGCCAAAGTTCGTCCAGCTGACGGTGATAGATCAGCGTGATTAGGGCTTCCCCTCTCAGTGTTGTAAGAAACTCAATACTAAATAGCTTGTTGCTAAGGGTATGGCTTTTATTAATAACATCTAAAATTGGCGTCATCAGGCGATTGATCAGGTCGGCGCCTATAGGAAAGTTATCGATTGTGTAGGGGCGTTTCTCTCCGGGTCTGTTCATTGCGTAATGGGCGCGCCCAGCTTCATGCCAGATTCGGAATTCCGCACGCATACGAAACCTCTGTGCTGATGAGTCGAATACCTGCAGTTCAGGCAAGGTTAAGTCAGCATCCTTAAATGCTTGTTTGAAACGTTTAATCTTAGTTTCTAATTGCTGTTGGTAGTGCGCTTGGCTGAATTCGGGCTGATCAATCATTGGCTGTTATAGATCTGCTCTGTTGTGGCGGCCATTATAAAATCCTTTAGCTGAAGGCCTTTCAGATTATGTGACCACCAGCATATAGCCACTTTACCCCATTCAACACAGAGGCTTGGATGATGATCAGCTTGCTCAGCAATAACGGTAATTTTATTGGCAAAGTTCATGGCTTCAACGAAATTCGCAAATTTATAGTTGCATTGAAGCTGGGGAATATCCTCTACAACAGAGATTTGCCAGTTGGGGAGTTGGTCTAATAGAGATTCCCAGTCACTTTTTTTCATAGCAGTGCTGTGAGAGGGAAAGTTGAGCAAATTGTATTCCACCAGTTGCATAGTATCACCTAGATACAATTTTTGGGTTTGGGTAGACCGGCCAATTTGGCGACAAGCTTTGCAGGGCTTCCGGGAAAAAGTTGATTGAGATAGATGCTGCGGCCTTTTTCGGAGCCTAGATTTTCACTGACAACTTTACATAGGGGCCGCATTGAGGGTGAAAACCCATAACGGTTGTAAAACTCTCTGGCTACCAATAATATTTGCAGACGATTTTCATCAATGTCGATGCCATCAGCTGCTGCCAGCTGATTTGCTGTTTTTATTGACCATATTGGCAGGTTGTCTAGATAGTCTTTTTCAGCTGTCATTATTTATACCAGTAAGAAAAAGCCCTGTAATTAACAGGGCTTTTGAAATCAACTTCCTGTCGGCAATTAATCATCATTCATAAAGCCGATTAGCTGCAGCAAACTCAGGAAAAGATTATAAATCATCACAAATAATGTCACGGTGGCAGAGATATAGTTGCGCTCACCGCCGTGAATGATAGCGCTGGTTTGCCACATAATGATGCCGGCTGAGAGGAAAGCAAACACTGAGCTAACCGTAATGGATAGCGCCGGTATCTTTAAGAACACATTGGCAATTCCCGCCACAAAGGCAACCAAAATACCGGTCATTAAAAAGCCAGTCATAAAGTTAAGGTTTTTTCTGGTGCTGAGTACATAGGCCGAGGCGCCGAAGAATACTAGCGCTGTCGCGCCTAGGGCCATCATAATCGGCTGGGCGCCAGAGACTGCAAGGTACATGCTGAGAATGGGCCCCAGGGTGAAGCCCAGCCAGCCGGTGAGGGCAAAAACCCAGACAATGCCCGAGGCATTGTGTTTGTTTTTCTCGGTCATCCACAGGCACAGGAAGTAGGGGAGTAGGGTCCACAGACCGAAGAAGGGCGCTCCCACGGCCATTGAGACGCCGGCCATCAATGCACTAAATGCTAGGGTGACCCCCAGTAGCATATAGGTGCTGCGCAGTACTTTGCCTGCCGCTGGATCTAGGGCAGTGCTCTGAATGCCCGAGGGCATGGTTTTAGTGGTGTACTTTTCAGTGTCCATAACGACTCCTTTCAGTTGAATTCGAACTAGTTTAGTTTTCTAGCTGCCGCAGCAACCCAAGTTTGCTAACTCGAGTGAACTGCAGTATTTAGCTAATAATAACTGCAAACTCAGAGATTTCCAGTGTTGAAATCAAATAAATGGCTGTCTAGGCACTGCTCTTTAGTCATAGCATTTATCTAAGGGTTCGCACATTAGAAGCTGGACATTGTAATTACGCAATATCAAAGTGCTGTAGTTCATAACCGCTATTATCTAATTGAATCATCCAGCCCTGATCATGCCAATCGCCCAGTACGATGCGTTCACCACTGCTGAGTGTATGGCGTTGGGGTCTGTGAGTATGCCCATGAATCAGGGTATCCACTCGATGTTTTGCCATCACTCGATCAACGGCATCGGCATTGACATCCATTATGGCGCTGGGTTTATTGCTGTTGGCAGCCCGACTTCTTGCTCGCCAGTCACGGGCTATTTTTTGGCGCCGCTTGAGAGGCAACAGACTGAGAGCCCATTTATAAATTGGATGACGGGCCTTGCGGCGAAAACGCTGATAAGCCAGATCATCGGTACAGAGTGTGTCACCGTGCATCACCAGTACGCGATTATCGCCGTGGCACACTATATGTTCATCTGCTAACAGTGTGGCTCCCGTATTGGCTGCAAAGCGTTTGCCCAATAGAAAATCTCGGTTGCCATGCTGAATGTAGAGCGCAACGCCGGCATCGCTCAATTGCTTGAGAGCCCGCTGAACTTCCAGACTTAGTGGGCTATTGTCATCATCGCCGATCCACGCCTCAAACAGATCCCCCAGTATATACAGCGCCTCGACAGCGCCGGCCTGTTGCTGCAAGAACTGCAAAAAGGCCCGCGTAACCGTCGGGCGCTCGGGGGATAGGTGAAGATCGGAAATAAATAAAACAGCCATTGAACCGCTCAGTCAGCAACGATTATCTGTCGGCGTAACTGTCACTGATAAGCGTTTCGGTAATCTCTATAGGGTCTACAGGCACATCCCCATGTCCCATTGAATTCCCAGTAGGCACGCCCTTAATAGCTTCAATGGCCTCCATACCCTCTACGACGCGACCGAAGACTGCATAGCCCCAACCCTGCATAGTTTTGCTGCTGTGATTTAAGAAATCGTTGTCGGCGACATTGATAAAAAATTGGGAGGCGGCGGAGTGGGGATCGCTGGTGCGGGCCATAGCGATACTGCCAAGGCTATTTTTAAGACCATTGTCGGCCTCGTTCTCTATAGGTTCATGGGTGGGCTTGGCTTGCATATCGGCAGTCATACCGCCACCCTGTACCATAAAACCGTTAATCACTCGGTGGAACACCGTATGATTGTAGAAATCCTCTCGGGCATAACGCAAGAAATTCGCCGAGGTAACAGGCGCATTGTCAAAGTCCAATTCAATTGAGAAATCGCCCATGGTAGTGCGGAAAGTAATCATAAAAAATCCATAGTTTGTGTGAAATATAGTTTGAGTGAAAACCGACAGTGCATTTTAGTTTTGTCTAACCATTAAAGCAAAGCCACTGATTTAATAACGGCTATGTAAATCGATGTGCCTTGAGAATAGCTTGGGCAGGAATATTGTTGGTATTTAGGTTTATTGAATTAACCCGCAAGGCTATAATCCGCCCCACAAGTATTCCAGTAAGTAGGCTGATATGGCCCCCACAGACCAACCTAGCAATTTTATTGAACAGATTATTGATATCGATATTCAATCTGGACGAACCACAACGCTAGTCACTAGATTTCCTCCGGAGCCCAATGGCTACCTTCATATAGGGCACGCCAAGTCTATCTGTCTCAATTTTGGTCTGGCTCAGCAGTACAATGGCCACTGCCATTTGCGCTTTGATGATACCAATCCCGAAAAAGAGAGCGATGAATTTGTTCAGGCTATAGTCGAGGATGTGAAATGGCTGGGTTTCGACTGGCACGGCGATATCCGCTATGCCTCTGATTATTTTCAGCAGCTGTATCAGTGGGCCTGTGAACTGATTGATCAGGATAAGGCCTATATCTGTGAGCTCAGTGGGGATGAAATGCGGGCCTACCGCGGGACTCTCACCGAGCCGGGCCAAAACAGCCCCTACCGCGACCGTCCCAGTGGGGAGAGCCGCGACTTATTAGAGAGAATGAAAGTCGGTGAAATTGCTGAGGGCGCTATGACGCTCAGAGCAAAAATAGATATGGCCTCACCCAATATCAATCTGCGGGATCCGGTGATCTACCGCATTAAGCGCATACCTCATCACAGAACAGGGGATAAGTGGAATATTTATCCCTCCTACGATTTTGCCCATGGACAAGAGGATGCCATAGAGGGCGTTACCCATTCCATTTGCACCCTTGAATTTGCCGCCAATCGCCCCCTTTACCAGTGGTTTGTAGATAACCTCTCAGTGCCATCAGAGCCTCGCCAGTATGAGTTTGGGCGCTTAAACCTCAACTACACGGTGACCAGCAAGCGCAAGCTAAAGCAGTTGGTGGATGACAAGCATGTCGATGGTTGGGACGACCCGAGAATGCCAACTATCTCGGGGTTGCGCCGGCGTGGTGTGAGTGCGGAAGCCATTCGTAACTTCTGCGATAGTCTGGCTGTGGCAAAGACTGATGGTGTTGTTGATATAGCTCAGCTGGAGCACTTTATCCGCGATGACCTCAATACCAATGCGCGGCGTGCCATGTGTGTCCTGCAGCCACTGCTGGTTACTCTTACTAATTATGATGCTGATAGCGAGCAATTTGAGGTGCCGGTTCATCCCCAGAGAGAGGAACTGGGGTCTAGAACTCTGCCGTTTGGCAGGCAGCTGTATATAGATAGGGATGATTTTAGTAATGATACCAGCCTATCTCGCAAAAAATTTAAGCGTCTTGTTCTAGGCGATTATGTTCGTTTGCGAGGAGCCTATATTATTCGTGCAGAAGAGGTTATTCGTAGTGACGATGGCAGTATTTCAGAGATAAAGGCGACTGTGGTACCGAATACCGTGGGTGCTGATGCCCCAGAGGGTATCAGGCCGCGGGGCGTTATTCATTGGGCATGCGCAGTGGATGCTGTTGACTGCACGGTTAATCTTTACGATCGACTATTTATGGACCCAATGCCTGATGCAGGCGATAAAAATTTTACTGATTATTTAAACCCTAACTCATTAACAGTGATTACGGGTTGTAAAGCCGAGGCTAGCCTAAAAGATGCTGGGGTAGGCGAGCACTATCAGTTTGAGCGCGAGGGGTACTTTACCCGTGATAATAAAGAGCAAAATCAACTAATCTTTAACTGCACAATTGGGTTGCGCGATAACTGGAAGGCAACACATAAAGTCGGCGTCAGCGATAATGTCTCTATTGAAGTTAAAAACAAAGAAGGTGAGTTGAAAGCAATACGCTCATCAGATGGATAAATTTGGCATGTCATTATTTTTATATAACACTCAGAGCCGTAAGAAAGAGTCTTTCACGCCGATTAATAGCGAGCGTGTAACACTCTACGCCTGCGGCCCTACAGTTTATAACTATGTGCATATTGGAAATGCGCGTCCAGCAGTGGTGTTTGATACTCTGTACCGCGTTCTTCGCAGTATCTACCCGAATGTCGTCTATGCGCGTAATATTACCGATATAGATGACAAAATAATTAATTCTGCCAATGAGTTAGATGAACCTATTGATTCTATTTCGAGTAAGTTTTCAGAGGCCTATTTTGACGATATGGATACTCTGAATACCCTTGAGCCAGACGTTATTCCCTATGCTACCCAGCATATACCTGAAATGATTGCGATGGTTAAAACCCTTATCGAGAAGGGCCATGCCTACGCACCAGAGGGTGATGCAGAGGGACATGTGCTGTTTTCAGTGCAGTCTATGCCCGATTACGGTCAGTTATCCAATCGCACCCTCGAGGATATGGTGGCGGGGGCGCGTGTTGAAGTCGCGAGTTACAAACGCTATGCAGGGGATTTTGTGCTGTGGAAGCCCTCTCTTGAGAGCGAGCCAGGCTGGGATAGCCCATGGGGACGCGGTCGTCCCGGTTGGCATCTAGAGTGCTCTGCAATGATTAAGAAGCATCTTGGTGACACCATCGATATTCACGCCGGTGGTCAGGATCTTATCTTTCCCCACCATGAAAATGAAATAGCCCAGAGTTGCTGTGCCAATGACCACAAACCCTTGGCTAATTTCTGGATGCACAATGGGTTCATCAATATTGATGGCGAGAAGATGTCTAAATCTCTGGGCAACTTCCGGCTGGTTAGAGATCTACTCAAACAGTATCCGGGAGAGGTATTGCGCTATGCGCTGTTGTCCTCTCACTATCGCTCGGAGCAAAACTTTAGCAAGGATCTGTTGGATAGCGCTTGGCGGTCTCTGGATACGCTGTATGGTTACCTTCGGGGGTTACAGCAGGTTAAACCTTTGCACAATCCAGACAGTGCCGGTTATTTGGCGCTATTGGATGATCTCAATACGCCTGTGGCTATCAGTGAAATGCACCGTCTAGCGAAATCTGTGAATCAGGCATCGGGTACACAACAGCGGGAAATAATCGCTGAATTACTCGGCTTGGCCGGTATTCTGGGACTTTTACAGGAGGATCCTCAGCAGTGGTTTGAGCGAGTGAGGGGAGAGCAGGAGAGCCAGATCTCAGGGGCGCAAATTGAGGCGCTTATAGCCAAGAGACAGGAGGCAAAGAAAAATAGAGACTTCGTGCATGCTGATAGCATTCGGCAGCAATTGCTAGATCAGGGCGTCGTACTTGAAGATAGCCGAGAGGGGACTTCGTGGCGAAGAAATTAAAATAAACCTTGTAATTAAAATGTAAAAGTGAATTAATAACCTCTCAATCCCAATAACGATAAAAGAGGTGTATAAAATGGAAATGGAAATTTGGTCTATATTCTCATCACTGAGAATTTCTTCAGCAATAAATGGCCTTACAGGCATGTTCACTATCTGGTTGGCCGCCCGATTTGCTTCAGTCATGATGGACAAAGGCCCCACCATGTTAGCCAAGGTAATCGTCTCTATTTTTGGTGCTTGTGTGATTTTCATGAATGTTATGTTCTTGATGATGGCTCAAAGCGTTTTTATCAACACTAGCAAAGCCTTTACAGCACTTCGAGATTCTGGCACTGAGATTAGTGCCGGTGCAGCTCGATTTATTGAAAACTACAGTGCTAACGGTGAACCAGCCTTAACCAATACCCCGGTACTAGGCGTCATGTTGTTGGCGGCACTGCTTATTATTATATTGCCTATCTGGATGCCTAATAACAAATAAGCTGCTGTTTCTGCAAGAAAAAAGGCGCTCTTGAGCGCCTTTTTTTACGTTGCGATCATACGCTCACTGGAGAGCAATTAACCCTAGAAATTATTAAAATTAAACGTCTCAATCATATCCACGCCCCTGGCTAGCAATGATATAGCTAATTCTTGATTTCCCACCTCGTAGACCGCCAGTAAACCCTCTTGAAATAGTTGGATAGTTTTCAGATCAGTATCTGGGGGAATGATTCGGTAATCACTGAATATATAATCTGGGCGGCAGTTTAAAACCAGCGGATTTTGTATATGGTTCCACTGGTCTAGCACCATCCCAACCTGAGGCCAATCTGCCTCTCTAAACTTAGAGACCACGTGGTAGTCATAGCTGATAATGACTACTTGATTCTTAACTGGGGCTAAAATCTCAGAGACCCTTATCAACATATCTTGGCGACTGCAGTGGGCGAGAGATTCTGGTTTGAGTTCGACAAAAGCAGTTACGTGGAGATTAGATCTCAGCAGCGCTACTAGCGACGCCAAGGATGCTATTTTTTCCTGCTGAAAACGTTTGCCAAAGCGCTGCGGCTCGTAGGCCGGGAGGCTGATCAGCTGATCTATAGTGAGATTGCTGACTTTCTTGTCAATGCCGCTTACCCGCTGCAAATCCATATCGTGATAGATAATTGGCTGTTTATCCGCAGAGAATTGAACATCCAGCTCAATAAAATGAGCACCTGTAACAATGGCTTGAGTAAGTGACAGCAGGGTGTTTTCCGGGTACTGACTCTGCAGACCACGGTGAGCCACCAATTTCGATGGCGCTAGGGAAGGGTCTATAGATTGAGACATTACGCGCTTTTCACAGGGCTAGTTTTGTCAGATTAAGTTTTACTTTACCTTAAACTCATTGACCAACGGCTTTTTCTGCGGCAATGACTGTTTGCAAGATCAGGGTGTTAATAGTCATCGGACCCACACCCCCAGGCACTGGGGTATAGGCAGACACGCGCTCTGTTAGAGGGCCCAGCTCTATATCGCCGACACCGCCGGGGTGATACCCGGCATCCACAACCACAGCGCCATCTTTGATCCAGGAGGCGCTAATAAATTCAGGTCGACCCACGGCACCTACAATAATATCTGCTTGTTTAATAAGATTGGACAGATTTTCCGTTTTAGAGTGACAGATAGTGACGGTTGCATTGGCATTAAGCAACATCATTGCCATGGGTTTGCCTAAAATAGGACTTCTGCCCACGACCACTGCGTGTTTGCCCGCCAATTCAATTTGATAGGCCTCTAATATTCGCATGATTCCCTGCGGCGTGGCTGAGCCGTAGGCCTGCTGATTCATTGCCATACGTCCAAAACCCAGACAGGTAACGCCATCCACATCTTTTGCCGCGCTGATGGCATCAAAGCAAAGTCTTTCATCTATTTGCGATGGGACTGGGTGCTGCAACAGTATCCCATGACAATTGGGATTGTTATTGAGCTCGTCAATTTTCGACAGTAATTCTCTCGTCGTAGTGGTCACTGGCAACTCAACTGCGATGCTCTCCATGCCAATGCGCTTACAGGCATTTTGCTTCATCTTGACATAAGTGGCTGAAGCCGGATCATCGCCGACAAGTATGGTAGCCAAAATGGGAGTCTGAGCGCTGTTTGCCGCTTTGATAGCTGCTACACGCTGGCTGAGTTGAGTTTCAGTCTGAGCTGCCAATGTGCGGCCATCGAGAACTAATGCTGACATAGTAAAATCCAATAATTATGACTAGGGTTTAACTGCCTTGATAGTAACAGTTATTGATAGGGTTCTCCTATCTAAAACTGATAGCTCGGTATTTATCTGAGGGGAAATGGGGTGGACGACGGGGATTGAACCCGCGACCACCGGAATCACAATCCGGGGCTCTACCAACTGAGCTACGTCCACCATTATAAGAGACAAACGCTGACTTGGATCCACCAATTTTTGCGGCTTACACAAGAGGCGTGGCGCGCCCGGCAGGATTCGAACCTGCGACCCACGGC
>Ga0213866_10003132_pt1 | contig 11368 bp, 9 predicted proteins | sample PICome_11_FD_160079 | JGI IMG/M metagenome (GOLD analysis project Ga0213866, IMG submission 160079) | Coastal seawater microbial communities near Pivers Island, North Carolina, United States - PICO284 | ecosystem: Environmental > Aquatic > Marine > Coastal | place: USA: North Carolina... | reverse complement strand
CCTCGCCGACCTTTGCTGGCGGCTCTTTCCCGGGAGAGAATATCGTTAAAGGTGACGTCGAAAAGACCTTCCCCGAGGAGAGATCAGATCCCGGCACGCAGGGCGAACCGAATGGCGCCCCCGCCGACGGACCTCACTGGGCCGCGCTGCGGGCCGGGTAGGATTTGATCACCAAATTACGATAATCCGCTTCAACCATGTCGACCACCCGGCGGGCTTCAGCCCGGACATCTGTCTCGCGGTCAATATAGCGCCTCAGAACATGGATATGCCCGGCGGTCAGCATTCCGGCGACAAGGCGCGGATAGCCGATCCCCTTTGCGTCCATCTGAAAATCCTCGGCCAGAGACTCGGTCAGAAGGTCCTGATATTGCATGTGCAGCAGCCAGTTGGAGGCCAGCATCGCCTGACTTCTTAACATTTCGCCCTGACGCCGCAGGGCGCTCAGGGCCGGGTCGCCCGCCGCATCCAGCGCACCGAGCAACCAGTTTCGCCAGAATGCGAACGTATCAACATCCCGGTCTGCCGCCCGAATGGCCTGACGAAACCGATCCACATTTTCCGATGGCCCCGCCATAGCCAGGTCCTGTTTGTTGGCGAAATGACGGTAAAGCGTCTGAACATGAAGTCCGGCACGGTCCGCAACCTCTTCCAGAGTGGTATTTTCATAGCCCTGGGTCGAAAACAGATGCTGGGCCGCACGGATCAGCCGAGCCCGGGACTCAGCCTTCTTCTTTTCCCGCATCGGATATTTAGCGCGCCTCATCATACCCTCCATGTACTGGGTCCATAATGCGAGTGAGATAGCAATTTCTATATTTGTTTTGTGCTACCCATACGAGTGTTGGCAATCTTTTTTACTTGTATTGTTGTTTCCATTTGAGATCAGGCGGATCAGGGATTGACTTGGCGACCCCATGCTGGTCGGTGGAACAAAAAGGGAGATTTACATGCAGGTCGAAGGTCGGATTGTCGTTGTCACCGGTGCCGCGAGCGGGATCGGAAAAGCGCTGGCGGAACGGTTCCACAAGGAAGGAGCGAAGCTGGTGGTTTGTGCCGACCTTGACGGCCCCGGCGCGGAAGCGACCGCCGCTTCGGTCGACGGACTCGCTGTCACCACCGATGTATCACGGGAAGAAGACATCGCCGCGCTGATCGAACAGGTCGAAACCGACCATGGCCCGATTGATCTGTTCTGCTCAAATGCCGGCATCGGCATTGGCGGTGGCGCCGAGGTCAGCGATGAGAAGTGGGACCTGATCTGGAAGATCAATGTCATGGCCCATGTCTGGGCCGCCCGGCACCTGATCCCGCGCATGATCGAACGCGGCGGTGGGTATCTTCTGAATACGGCCTCTGCCGCTGGATTACTGTCCCAGGTTGGATCGGCGCCCTATGCCGTCACCAAACACGCCGCTGTGGGCCTGGCCGAATGGCTGGCGCTGACCCATGGCGATGACGGCATCAAAGTCTCGGTTCTTTGCCCTCAGGCTGTTCGCACCAAAATGACGGCCAATAATGAGGATGGTGTCGCCAGCATTAACGGCATGATGGCACCGGAGGAGGTCGCCGAGGCCTGTGTCCGTGCGCTTGACGCGGAAACTTTCCTGGTTCTGCCGCATGAAGAGGTCGTCACCTACATGCAAAACAAGACCCGGGATTATGATCGCTGGATTGGCGGTATGCGAAAGCTGAACCGGCTGTACAACAGCTGATCCCTAGGCCCGGGCATCTTCCTGAATCATCTCTGCGCCCTTGTCTGCAATCATCACGGTCGGCGTGTTCGTGTTGCCAGAGGTAATCGTCGGCATGACCGACGCGTCCACCACCCGGAGTCCCTGCAGGCCATGAACCCGTAGCCGGGCATCCACAACGGCGCCTGCGGCAGCATCCGGTCCCATACGGGCTGTTCCGACAGGGTGGAAAATTGTGGTCCCAATGTCGCCCGCAGCCTGAATCAGGGCGTCCAGCGAATTATCGACCCCGGGACCGGGAAGCTTTTCGACCGGACGATAGGGCGCAAGAGAGGGCTGGGCCATCAGTTGACGGGTGACCCTTATCGCCGCGGCCGCGACCTCTCGGTCTGCCTGTGTCGAAAGATAGTTGGGGGAAATTTCCGGCGGCGCCTCCAGATCTGATGAGCGGATGCGCACATGTCCCCGGGATGTCGGCTGCAGATTACAGGCACTCGCGGTCAAGGCGGGAAACCGGTGCAGCGGATCGCCAAACTTGTCCAAAGACAGGGGCTGGATGTGGAATTGCAGATTGGCTCGCGCCTGGGTGGGGTCAGAACGCGTGAACAGGCCCAGCTGGGAGGGGGCCATGGTCAGCGGCCCCCGGCGCCTGAGGGCATAATCCAGCGCCATGCCGGCCCGCCTGACCAGAGAATGATAAGATTCGTTCAGCGTCCTGACCCCGGACACGGCATAAATCGCCCTTTGCTGGAGGTGGTCCTGAAGATGCCGTCCGACGCCGTTTAGAACATGACGGGGGACGATCCCGGCCTCCTTCAGCCAGGCCGCCGGTCCGATACCTGACCTTTGCAACACCTGAACGGAGCCTATGGACCCGGCGCTCAGGATGGCTTCACCGGCGACGGCGGCGCGGAAGGTATCGCCGCCGCGACGAAAGTCGATGGCCTCCACACGGCCTGAATTCAGGATGACCCTGTCCGCCAGAGCCCCCGTGATCACAAGCAGATTCGGACGCGAAGCTATGGGCTTGAGGAAACCTCTTGCCGTCGACCAGCGCCGGCCGGCCTTCTGGTTGACATGAAAGTAGGAGACCCCTTCATTGTCACCGGTGTTGAAATCCGCCGTCGCTGGAACGCCCATCTCAATCGCGGCCTGACGCACGGCATCGAGCACCTTCCAGCGCACCCGCGGCGGCTCGACCCTCCATGGCCCACCGGTCCCGTGGTGGGCACTCTCGCCGAGGAAATGGTCTTCGATACGCCGGAACACCGGGAGGACATCTGACCATCCCCACCCCGGAAGCCCCGACGCGGCCCAGCCATCATAGTCGGCCGCCTGACCTCGCATGGAGATCATGGCGTTTATGGCAGAGGAACCTCCCAGAACCTTACCCCGGGGATAGGCCAGGGCACGCCCATTCAGACCGGGTTCGGCCACCGTCCGGAACATCCAGTCGGACCGCGGATTGCCAATCGCGAAGAGATAGCCGACCGGAATGTGGAACCAAATCCAGTTATCTCGTCCCCCCGCTTCGAGAAGGAGGACCCTGTGACGCGGATCCGCACTCAGGCGGTTGGCCAGAACACATCCTGCCGATCCGGCACCAATGATAACATAGTCAAACCGACCCTCGAGCTGCCGGGGCGCGGGCATCAGCCTGGCTGGACCTCGGTAAACAAGCCACCCTCTGCGGCCAGCCGCCGGAGCGTGGCACAGGGCTGGAAACGGTCATCATCGGCACCAAGACGCTCAAGGGTGGCCAGAACCTCCGGCGCCCCCACCATGTCACCGTAAAGCATCGGGCCACCCTTATCGGCCGGCCACCCATACCCATTCAACCAGACAATATCGATGTCAGAGGCTCGTTGCGCTTTGCCTTCCTCCAGAATTTTGAGACCTTCATTGATCATCGGATGGATACAGGTGGCGATGATCTCCTCCTGCGAGGGAATCTGCCCCTCTGACATCCCGGTGATCTCGCGAATGATGCCGGCGGTCACCTCGGAAGGCACTGGTCGTCGCGCCTCGTCATAATCATAATATCCAGCACCGGTCTTCTGCCCCCGGCGGCCGAGCTCACACAGAGCATCGCGGATAGGATTGGCGGTTTTGGCGCCTTTCGTCCACCCAATATCGAGCCCCGCCAGGTCCGACATCTGGTAAGGGCCCATGCGAAAGCCGAAAGCATTCAAGGCCGCGTCGACATCCCAGGGCATCGCGCCCTGATAGACCAATTTCTGGGCCTGCGCCTGCCGGGCGAAGAGAATTCGGTTGCCCACAAAACCCGGGCAGACACCCACCAGAACTGCGATTTTGTTGATGGTCCGCGCCAGCTCCATTGATGTCATGATGACATCGTCTGCCGTATGATCAGCGCGGACAATTTCCAATAATTTCATCACATTTGCGGGAGAAAAAAAGTGTAGGCCAATGACATCTTCCGGCCGGCTCGTCGCCGCGGCAATCTCATCGATGTTCAGCGCCGACGTGTTGGTTGCCAAAATCGCCCCTGGTTTCATGATCCGGTCCAGATCCCTGAAAATCGTCTTCTTGAGCTCCATATCCTCAAACACCGCCTCGATGACGAGGTCGCAATCCGCAAGATCCCCCATGGAGAGGGAGCCGTTCAGGCGCGACATCCGCACATCGACTTCTTCTTGCGGGAACCGGCCTTTGTCCGCACTTCTCTGATAATTGCCGCGGACAACGCCCAGACCGCGCTCCAGCGCCTCCGCCCGCGTTTCCACGATCGTCACATCGATGCCGGCCGTGGCAAAATTCATCGAAATTCCGCCCCCCATGGTCCCGGCGCCAATGACACCCACCCGCCGGATATCACGCGGGGGCATTGTGGCGTCGACCCCCTCCACGACCCAGGCTTGCCGCCCCGCCTCCGCGATGTAATCAGAAACCTGCTGCGGGCTCATCGTCAGCGTATCAGTCATGAAAGGTGTCCTTCCCCGGTATTTTTGGATGCTTCGCCCGTCTCCTGACAGGCCGTTTGCGGCGATCCCCCTTGCGCGCAGCTTGTTTTTTTTTTGACAAAGAGTCAAACCCTTCCAGAGAGGTACAGGGAAGATCGATGCCGTTTAGCCTAGCCGAGGTTCAGGAAACCGTCGCTGCAGCGATCCCGGACCGACCCGCGCTCCGGTTTCGCGACCGCAGGTTCAGCTTCGCGGAGGTCAACCAGCGGACCAGGCGGTTTGCCAACCTGTTGCTGTCTCTGGGCGTCCAAACCCCTGTCCCGCGCGCAGACCTCGCTAACTGGCAATCGGGGCAGGACCATGTTGCCCTCTACCTGCAGAACGGGAATGAATATCTTGAGGCCATGCTCGGAAGCATGAAGGCGCGCGCTGTCCCGTTCAATGTCAATTATCGGTATGTTGCTGAGGAGCTGCGTTATCTGCTGACCAATGCCGACACCCGGATCATCGTCTACCATGCCCGTTACGCGCCCCTTCTGGCCTCTTTGCTCAAGGATCTGCCAGCGCAGAAAGCGCTGATACAGGTCGCCGACGACAGCGATGAGCCCCTGCTTCCCCAGGCCCTGGATTATGAAACGGCCCTGGCGGGCGCGCCGGACGATCTGCCGCCCACCGAACCGTCCGCCGATGACCTCTATATGCTGTATACGGGCGGAACGACCGGAATGCCCAAGGGCGTTCTGTGGCGGCAGGGCGACATTCTGGCCTCGGCGCTGGGCGGACGTGACCGCGATGGCGAGGTGCTGACCTCTCTGGCTGACTTCGCCAACCGGGCGCGGGCGATCCAGCCACGCCGGTACCTGCCCACGCCTCCCTTCATGCACGGGACGGCACAATGGATCGGGCTGAGCGCCTGGCATAGTGGACATGCCATTGTCATTCAGGATGATGTCGACCGGTTCAATCCTGATCACCTCCTTGATGTCATCGCCCGGGAGCAGGTTCACGTCCTGTCCCTTGTGGGCAATGCATTCGCCAAACCCTTTCTGGCCAGCCTCGCCCATGCACCAGAGCGCGCCGGTAGCCTCACGCATATCCTGAATGGCGGGGCCGGCATGAGTGCTGCGACCAAGGCCGACCTGCTGGCGGCGCTTCCAAACGTTCAGATCATCGACACGATCGGGTCTTCGGAGGCGGGCCCGCTGGCGCGCCAGACCGCCCGCACCGCGGCACAATCGGGGGCGCCCCCCCGTCGGATGGGCGGCAGCACGGTCCTGACCCCAGACCGCTCCGGGCTCGCCCGACCCGGCGATCCCGACCTCGGCTGGCTGGCCAAGCACGGCCATGTCCCACTCGGCTATCTCAATGACCCCGATAAGACCTCAGATACCTTCCCGGTCGTGGACGGCATCCGCTATGCCGTCCCCGGAGACCGGGTCCGGCTGCTTGAGAATGGCCAGCTGGACTTCCAGGGACGGGATTCCAGCGCGATTAACACAGGTGGAGAGAAGGTCTTTGCCGAAGAGGTGGAGCATGCCCTCGCCCGCCATCCCGACATTGCTGACGTTCTGGTCAGCTCCCGTGCCTCGGAAAGATGGGGACAGGAAGTGGTGGCCCTGGTGGCTCTGAAACCCGGGCGCGCTCCAGAGACCGAGGCCCTGCTCGCGATCGCGGCGGAACAGATCGCACGCTACAAGCTTCCCAAGGCAGTGCTTTTTGTCGACGCCATCAGACGACACGATAACGGAAAACCCGACTATCGCTGGGCGCAAAAAATGGCCGAGGCCAGCCTGAAGGCCGACTAGCCAACCCGGGCAAGGAAGCCCGTGATTTCCTCGACCAGCCGCCCAACGAGGGCGATCGGCACGTCATGCCCCCAATGCTCGATTTCGATATAGTCAGCTTTGGGAATGCGTCTGGCGATATCCCGGCCACAGTCTGGCGGGATCAAAGGATCCTGTGCCCCGTGCAGGACAAGGGTCGGAACCGTCAGCTCAGCGAGGCGATCATGCCAGCGAGGCTGCGCCAGAATCGCGCCATACTGGCGCGCCACCCCCATAGGCCGGTACGACCGGTCATAATCCGCCGCAACGCCGCGGGCGACCTCCTCCGCAGAATTCCGGATTGTATCATGCGAGCCAATGACCCGGCTGGACTGCACCGCCGCGGCAACGACGTCTTCCTTGGAAGGGCTCGCCGGAGGCGTGGTCAGCGCCTGGATCGCTTCGGGTGTCGCCGGCGGGAGGCCGGGATCCCCGGAAGTGGTCATGACCGGGATGAGGCTGCGGACCCGTTCAGGATGATTCAGGGCCAGAAGCTGGACAATCATGCCCCCCATGGACGCGCCGAGCACATGCGCTGAGCCCAGACCCAGCGCCTCGATCACCGCCGCCGTGTCCGCCGCCATATCATCGAGAACATAAGGCACATGCTCACGCATGTCCTGCCCGGCCAGAACCCCTTTCATCACCTCGGCCGGATTGGGCGGGGCATGATCATCAAAGCTGTGAGACAGACCGATATCGCGATTATCAAACCGGAAGACCCTGTATCCGGCGGCGGCGAGGCCCTCCCTGAAAAGATCCGTCCATCGTGTCATCTGGGCGCTGAACCCCATCACGAGGACGATCGGTTCACCGGACTCCGGCCCAATCTCGTCATATTCAAACTGAAGCCCACCGGCGGTTACTCTTGGCATCATTACCCCTTTTGGTTATCTGTCTGTGCCCCGGCACCCTCGGCCAGAGACCTCAAATTGTTCTCATGTGTCCCGCGGTCGATCCGATAGAAACTCACCGCAATGATCATCGCCGTCCACAAAATCAGAAGCGTTGGCGCATAATAGGCGCCAAGACGCCAGAGGGCCTCCGGCGGAATCTGATCCGCGGAAATCGGCTTCAATTTGGAGTCCGATTCCGGAAAATCTGCCAACCAGATAATGAAGCCGGCGCCCAGAACGCCGAAGCCCTGTACGGATTTGCGGATAAACGTCACAGCAGCGGAAAACAGCCCCTCTGACCGACGGGTGGTCTTCAGCTCACTTTGCTCAACGAGGTCAGCGATCATGGAAGAATAAAGAATCGAGAAGGCAATGATGAAGGTCAGATCGATCGTGTTGACGACGAGCAGGATGGGAAACAGGATCGGGTCGCCATTTTCGGGCATGAGGCCTGCCAAACGCAGCAGGATGGGAAGGGGCGCAACCCAGAAACCAAGAAAACCAAATGTGATGGCCGCCCGCTTTTTGCCGAGGCGCTTGGCCACGAAGGGTGTGATCCCGAAGGCGGCGGCCGCAGAGACAAAAACGAACAAGGTCCAGATGAAAATCTGCCCCCCGTCAAATCCCCAGAACAGCGGCAGAATAACGAAGGCGAGGGCCGCAGAGACCCCGCCGGCAACCGCACTGAAGAGCGCGCCGATGAACAGAGCGGCGAACGACCGATTGGCCAGAGTTTCCCAGATTTCCGCGAAGATCCGCGGAAGCGTCAGACTGCGTTTCGGAGGCGGGGCCCGCAAGGTCGGGATCATGTGATGGGTGCCCAGGGCCGACACCAGAATCCCCAGCATGATCAGGCCCGAGGCAATGATTCCATAAGCCCGCCAGCCATCCAGATTGGCGCGGGGGTCCGGACCAAACTCGGGTGAGGCGACCAGAAGCACGCCCCACATGAGAACCGCCAGAGCGTTGCCGCCCGTCCAGCCGAAGAAATAACGATAACCCAGAAGCGTTGTACGTTCGTCATAATCCTGCGTCATCTCCGGCGCCAGCGCCGTACTTGGCGTCTCGTAAAAGGTGATGAAGGTCCGAATGATCACCGCCAGTACCGTCAGGTACCAGAACAATCCCGTCTGAGACCAGTCATAGGGCGGGTTCCAGAGCAGGAAGTAGCTTAATGTCACCGGAAGGACCGAGGCGTACATGAAGGGGTGGCGGCGTCCCCACCGGGATCGGAAATTGTCCGATATATAGCCCACAAGCGGATCGCTGATGGCGTCGAACACCAGGGCGATCAGAATGGCGAGACCCACCAGGCGTTCATCCAGCCCCACCACCAAACCATAGAAGGTCAGCAGAAAGTAATCGAAGCCGTTATTCTTGACGCCATAGGCCACAGACCCAAACCCGTAAGCCAGCTTGGTCCACATTCCGATCCGATCGCTGACCGCGCCTGATGCGACCGCCGCATCCGGGCTTCCTGTTGACCCTCCCATAGGTCTCTCCTCCCTGGCTCACTTTTCATGCGAGCTCGGTCTCACCATTTCTGCTTTCGAACAGGCAGTCAAACCGGAATTATGCATCAGGCCGTTTGCAGCCGGGTCGGCGGGGGACAGAAGCGTCGGGAACGGCTGTGGTCAGGAGCGGACCAGCCAGGGAATGACCACCCAGGCGGCCAGCACCGTCAGGCCGCCTGCCCCGATCGTCGCCCATATGACCTTGCGCAGCATCATGGGCCGAACAGGGGCTCCCGCCTCGCTGCCTTCAACGACCTCGCCGTCTTCGGCCTGACTTCTCACACCGATGGGCAGCACCATGAACAGGCACACCCACCAACAGATGATAAAGACGACAACGCCGCCGACCGGATCCATTAATGATCACCCTTCGGGGTTTCCATGAGTTCGATCAAAACCCCATTCGAATTCTTGGGATGCACGAAGATGATGGGCGTTCCGTGGGCGCCAATCCGGGGCTCACCCAGAACCGTTGCGCCCCGGGCCGACATCTCGCGAACAGCCTCGTGGATGTCCGCCACCTCAAAGCAGACATGATGCTGCCCTCCCCGGGGATTCTTTTGGATGAAATTATGGATCGGGCTGTCCGAATTCAGGGGTTCGATCAGCTCGATCTGGCTGTTCGGCAGGTTCACAAAACACACCTTTACGCCCTGTTCCGGCATGTCGAACGGCGTCGTGATATCCGTCGCGCCATAAAGTTCGCGATAGGTCTCGATCGCCGCGGACAGGTCCGGCACGGCCACGCCGACATGATTGAGGGGACCTATCTGAAAAGTTTGGGTCATGGCGGGCTCCTTAAACGCGCAGGATATTCACATCGATCACGGGCCGGCGACCAAAGTGCTGTTCGCAGGCTTTTCGCACGGCGCGCACAAGGGTCCGTTCCACCTCATCGTCGAGGACCCGTTTGCGGCGCTTCATTTTTAACATTGCTTCTTCTGCCGCTTCGTCAATCTCGATCAGGCTTTCATCGGCAGAACGGCCATCTTCTTCTGACAAGCCGCGCGCACGAACAAGCGGGCCATCGACCAGGTCGCCCTGCTCATCTATGGCGACGGAAACCGATACCAACCCGAAGGCCGCCAGGGCCCTCCGCTCCCGTATGCCCTCGCCTTCTGCAGGAACCAGGCGGTTACCATCCAGATACAACCGGCCGCTGGGAACCGTATCCACCACGCAGGGCTTCCCGGGCGCCAGGCGGACCATATCTCCATTGCGCGGGGTCACGGCGGAGGCAATCTGGAGCGACTTTGCGAACCCAGCGTGTTCGACAATGTGGCGGCGTTCACCGTGAACCGGAACCGAAATCTGAGGCCGGACCCACTGATACATCTGACGCAATTCGTCACGAGCCGGATGTCCAGACACATGGATCGGGCCGTCACTCATGCGGTCTGTGATGATCCGGACCCCTCGCTCGGCCAGCCGGTTCTGCATGTCGAAAATGTCCCGCTCATTTCCCGGTATGACCCGGCTCGAGAAAATCACGGTGTCTCCCTCACCCAGCGAGATATGGCGATGATCATTACGGGCGATCCGGCCGAGCGCCGCACGGGCCTCCCCCTGCGACCCTGTACAGAGAAAGAGCACGTGATCATCCGGCAAGCTGCCTGCGGCCTCCTCATCGATCAGATCAGGAAGCGCCCTGATCACACCGGTGGCAATCGCCGCATCCGTGATTTTGTGCATGGACCGACCCACGAGACAGACGCTTCGTCCCGCCTGGCGCGCGGCCTCGATGACCGAAGCCACCCGGGCGACATTGGAGGCAAAGGTGGTGACGGCGACCCGGCCCTTCAGGCTGCCAATGAGCTCAGTCAGATTCTCCCGGACGGTTCCTTCTGACCCGCTTTCGCCCTCGACGAAAACATTGGTGCTATCGCAAATCATGGCGAGAACACCCTCGTCCCCGAGCTGGGTCAGACCCGCAATATCGGTCTGCTCTCCCAATTGAGGATCCGGGTCAATTTTCCAGTCGCCTGTATGCAAAATGGTCCCTTGTGGCGTTCGCAGCGCCAGTGCGTTCGGCTCGGGAATCGAGTGGGTCAGCGTGATATACCGGACGCTGAACGGCCCCGCCTCGATTTCTCCCCCCAGAGGAACTTCGGTCACCTCAACATGCTTCAGCCCCCGCTCGATCAATTTTCCGCGGGCCAGATGGGCTGTGAACGCCGTCGCATAAATTGGTGCGCGGGTCTTCAGACGCGGCCACAACAAGGCCAGCGCCCCGATATGATCTTCATGCGCATGGGTCAGAAACACCGCGTCAATCAAATCGCCCTGATCCTCGAAGAAAGTCGGGTCCGGCGTGATCAGATCAATCCCTGGTGTGTCTTCGCCGCCAAAGGTCACGCCAACATCTATGAGAATCCACCGGCGCAGATGTGGAGGGCCATAGCCATAGGCGTTCAAATTCATTCCGATCTCGCCACATCCGCCCAAAGGCAGGAAAACGAGTTCGGCTGTGCTGTCTGGTGTCATCTTAGTCTTTTCGAATATCCTGATTGCGTCGGT
>Ga0213866_10003127_pt1 | contig 11376 bp, 12 predicted proteins | sample PICome_11_FD_160079 | JGI IMG/M metagenome (GOLD analysis project Ga0213866, IMG submission 160079) | Coastal seawater microbial communities near Pivers Island, North Carolina, United States - PICO284 | ecosystem: Environmental > Aquatic > Marine > Coastal | place: USA: North Carolina... | reverse complement strand
GATCTCCCTCAAGGGATGAGATTAAACATGGCCAGTGGCTCTGAGCAATCACCACAGGGTGACCCTGCTGACCTCGATAGGTGGCAGCGACCAGACTCTCTTGGACGCCTAACACTGTCTTCACAGCAGCCCCCGTTAAGCCTGGGAGATCCACGAGGGTAATCACCGCACGCTTACTGAAGGACTCAGGCTGCACATCCTCAGCGGACAAAGCCTGCAATCCACAGCGCAGAGATGAAGCAAGTCCAGAAGACCAATGCTGATTGACGACGACACGACAAGACGTCAATGGCTGAATCCAGGCACCTAGAACAACCGTGACTGACTGACACCCCGCTTGATGGAGGAGCCGGATCGAACGATCGACAAGGCGCTCACCGTTAAAAACAACACCTGCTTTCGGTTGGCCAAAACGTCGACCAGCACCAGCCGCCAAGACGAGGCCAAGATCCTGAAAAGGCATCAGCTCATCACAGTGAGGAATGAATCGTTCCCTGGGTGTCCAGAAGTGGTCGGCCGGAGCGGGATTCACGCAGCATCACAACCTCAGCCAAGATCGAGAGGGCTGTTTCTTGAGGAGAGCGACCACCAAGGTCAAGTCCGATTGGAGAACGTAATTTCGAGAGCTCTTGCTGCGTTAAGCCAGCCTCAAGCAGACGGTTCATTCGATCAGCATGGGTTTTGCGTGACCCCATCGCGCCGACGTATCGAGCCTCACTCCGTAACGCAATCTTTAAAATCGGAAGGTCAAACTTTGCATCATGCGTGAGAACGCAGATGACAGTGTCCGGAGTAATGGTTTGTTTCTCAAGCCAACGATGGGGCCATTCGCAAATGAGCTGGTCCGCCATTGGGAAGCGAGCTTCGGTTGCAAAGACGGCTCTGGCATCACACACCGTGACGTAAAAGCCAAGATTGCGGGCCAGGAGTGCGAGGGACTGACTGATATCGATCGCGCCAAAGATCCAAAGCGGAGGTCGTGGATAAAACTCACGGATGACAACCTGGACCCCATCATCTGCGAGGACAAGAGAAGCATGGCTCGGCCATTCGTTGGAACAACTCACGGTTGACTGTCGTGTCCAGTTGGCTGCAAGCTCAGCTTCAAAGTTCGGAAGAGACAATGAGCCGTGCTTGGAATCACCTGTCAACAACAATTGCTGACCCGGTCGATCGAGTCGGGTCGCCAACATCAAAGGCTGATCATGGTCGATCGCGTTAAGTAGATCCCGGGTGAAAGGCCAGAGCTGACGATCAACTCTTTCGACCGCAATTTGAATGACGCCGCCGCAGGTCAACCCTGTATTGAAGGGGTCATCACCATCAGCGGCCTCAAAGGTCAAAACCTCTGATTGACCTGTACTGAGGGCACGCTCTCCAGCAGACACCACCTCGGATTCAACACAGCCCCCACTGACAGCACCGATGACGGAGCCATCGCTGCAAACCAGAAGACTGGAACCCAACGGTTTTGGTGCAGAACCCTTGATTCCAACGACGGTTGCCAACGCTGCGGGCTGACCCTGCTCAAGGGACAATCTCAGACCATCAAGCAGCGAGGTGGAGTGCGACAAAGTGATCGGATCATTCAATTGGGCCGAGGTCTGGCTGACCTTGCGCCTTCACACTAAAAGAATTCTGAAAATGACTAACCACAAAGTTACACAGCGAGCATCAATCACTGAACCGACAGGGCTTCGCTATTGAAACATCGGTAAGGCAAGCCAAGCACACAACCAAAGACCATGATGATGCGGAAGGCAACACATTTCCTTGACAAACAAGACAAGACTGACAACGACGAAGGTTCTTTCGCTATGCGATGCAATCCATTGCAAACAGCAAGAACGCGGATGCAGTGGTCGATCCGTCAACCCTGGCTATGCTCAAAATGCTTCACAAGCTTGGAGCTGCTACAGCCAAGATCTCTCACGGGCAACAGGTCGATTGACCTTATGAACAGCCGTCATTGACAACTTGTTCATCCATGAGCGTTGGCATTGAGAGGAGACCTTTCGGACGACAAGCCAAGCATCCGCACACCACCTTCACAGAACTTCACCACTGTTGATCCATGTTTACTCATCCTGAGCTCTGGTTTTTTGGGGCGAACTGGTATCGACTGCTCGATATCCATGCTCCATTAGAGAGCTTTAGACCATTGTTAACGGATGACGTGCAACTGGTCTTCCCTGAGGCGACGGTGACGGGGTTCGAAGGCTACACAGGGTGGTACAACAACGTCATTAACATCTTTTTTGACGAGGAGCACACACTCAAGGTCGCAGACATCACCAAACAATCTGGCGACACATGTGAGGCACATGTTGTGGTGAATTGGCATGCCAGCATCTGGAACGCACCGGAAGCACGAAGCACGCGCTTGATGATGGATGCGGATCAAACCTGGGAAGTCAAACGACTCAGCGATGGCAAACTGGCTGTTTCCAAATATATTGTGAATGGGATGACATATGAGCCAGGTTCTTGCAAGCTTTAAAGCTTCGGGTTCCGCACCTTTAAATCAACCTCACATCCAATCATGAAAAACATTCCAGACTCCAAGCTTGGGCATTTTTACAGAGAGCACATCAATCTGATCCTTAAAAAAGACGTTGATGGCCTGCTCGCTCAGTACGCTGAAGATGGGCTTCTGATTTCAAGCTTTGAAAAGACACCGAAATATTTCCGTGGTCGCAAAGAATTGGAAGTGCACTTCCAAGGCATTCTTGGTATCCAAGGACTAGACACTGAAATCGCTTTCTGGGCGGAAACAGAAAACCCGACAACCCTCATGATTGTCGAAGCCATCACCATGCAGACCCCGGACGGTGAGGCAAAGATGCGTTTTGCCGACAGCTGGGTGCTCAACGACAAAGGTGAAATCCAAATTCACTTTGCAGGAATGACTCAATACCCTGACGGATCAGTTGCCTGAGACACAATGCTACAAATCATTTCACAGCTGGCTTTAACGTGTAAAGACCAGAAAGTAACTGAGGAGTGGTATTGCAAAAACTTTGGCTTCCGTAGAGCCAGAGTCGCAAAGCTACCGGATGGGAATGAAATCATCTTCATTAAGATGGCTGACTCTTCCTTTTATCTGGAGCTGTTTGCTGCCGATCAGGACTCTCCGCTTCCCGATGCCATCAATGATGGGCATACATTTCCAGGCTTTCGCCATCTTGCCTTCAAGGTAGATGACGTTGACAAGAAGTTAGCGGCAATCACTCCACTAACAATTACCTTGGGCCCCTTGGACTTCGATGCGTTCATTCCAGGCTGGCGAACAGCCTGGATCAAGGATCCAGATGGACGGGTGATTGAAGTCAGCCAAGGCTTCACAGACGAATGACCCCGATCAAAACCTCTTAAAAGGCCACAATTAAGACATTGGAATCATCGGGGGAAAGTGTCCGCTTTCCCCCTTTTTTAATGGTGCAGGGAACAGAGATTGTTGCTGATGTTGATAGATCGGTGTTGCCAAAACCTTGTCATCAATTCAACACCTGAGCGGTGTAATTAATTAAGTTCCACAACACCTGAAGAGATGGGCGAACGGCGCTCTGTGTCCTGACTAGATTGGTCAAAGGATTCTATTCTTGTCGACCAAAATGTCCTACAAGCCTGGCGATGGTAAAGCTTTTTTTGACAAGCACATGGAATACATCGGCGCCAATGACATGGCGGGCATGGTTCGCGACACCTATACGCCTGATGCCACCCTCTACAACGCTTTTCCGTTTTTGGAACTTCCTCCACCGAACGTCATCACGGGCACAGATGCCTTAATTGATGCGTTCACCAAGTATCTCGACTACCAAGGAGAAATCGGAGTTGAGCGCCTTTACAACTTCCTCGATTCTGAAGAGGTGATTTCTTTCCAAGCCGTGATTACCTCCAGCAAGACTGGCAAGTGGGCTGTGGCAGACACTTGGCTGATGAAGGGTGACATGATTTACAAGCACTTTGGCGTGGCTCACAAACTCTGAGCTGAATCTTCAACCATCACATGAAAAAAGCACAAGGCGGACACTTTGTGCTTTTTTTGTGTTTTCCCGAATCCATTTTTATTAGGCGACGAGAAATAATCTTTAAACTCAGCCCAGAGATGTTCCTGGATTGAAGACGGGAGGTTCCGACAACCAGTCGAAATCAATTCCATGGGTTGCAATCAGCACACCATCTTCATCCTTGAGCTGCATGAATGCTTCCCATTCCTCTTTGGTATGCCAGTTCTCATAGGCACGAAAGAGATTGGGGTCCTGATCGTCGAGACTAATATCAAAAAAGATATTGCCCTTTGCCTCTCGTCCGACGACGACACCTTTGGGGCTTTTCATGATTTCTATGATCTTGTCTCGATACTCAGGCTTAGCCTTGAGTGTCGCAGACATTGTGAAATTTGCCATTGGATCAATGAGCCAATTTGGTAACGACCTCACCATGGCTAGGCCTTATGCAACCTGAGTTGTCATTGGCAAGGCTGACCTTTTCATACTCAAGGATGAAGCAGTTGGCATGGGTATTTACAAAGTATTACCATCAGCTTGATGCATGACATGGTGACAGATCGCCCTTTGTAAATACAGCTACCAAGTCTCAAGGAGATGATTTAGCAGGAGAACATCCATGCCCCCAAGCGCTGGCGACATGATTGTTTACATCGGCTGTTTTGTGTAGCATGAATGGAAGAGTACTGTCTTGTCTCATAATGAGCACCTCCCCTCAGTCACCCACAGCAGTCGATCTTCCCTCAACGTCGATCGCTTACGGCGAAGTCTGGACTTGGGACGAAGGACGCTCTGAAAACCAGCAGAACCTGGCAACCTTTTTAAAAAAACTCGCTTGTGATGATGATCTTCAGGAGAAGATTAAAGCCGTGCATAGTCAGCTAGAAGTGATTGGTATCGCCAAAACATATGGGATTGACTTTACAATTGATACAGTTGAAGCTCGTGCAAAAACTCTTCCTTTTGTTGATGAACAGGATTTAGATCAAGTGAAGTGGGCACGTTGGGGAGATGATCATTCAGCGAGGCGATGGGCGATGAACATCTGGGTTCGACTGTGAGTTAACTTCTCGGCACGCCCTTGGACTGAATACCCCCTGTAATCTCCAGAAATAATTTAGCGGTCTAAACAACGCTCGTTGCTTCCTGAAGTAACGAGTGATTGTTATTTCACTGACAGGCTTCAAGCCAAGACAATGATTCACCAACACATCCTCGCAGCACCCAGACCAGGATTATCTGAGGAGGCATTTCAGGATTATTGGCGTTACCAGCATGCGTTGAAATATGCCCGCAAGATCCCTCAAGTGAAGCAATACAAAATCGGGACAAGATTGTCAATTGAAGGGCAAGACAAAGAGATCAGTTACTCAGGTATCGCCGAAGTCTGGTTGGAAAGTGATAAAACTCAAGCCGAATCACTCACGACACCAGAATATCTCAATGGCGCACTCAGAGATGAGCCAACCTGGGCTGCATCCTGGCAAACGCTTGTCATCGATACCGATGCGAGTGAAACACTTGGTGAGGATGTTAGCGACCGAGATTTCCCAGAGTACAAGCTTCTTCTGTGCCATAAAAAGAGAAGAGACCTAGATCTAGAAGAGTTCCGATCTCGATACATCAAAAACCATGCAAATAAACTTAAAGACGCAAAAATCCCTCAACTGACACGAGTGTTGCATTGCCTTACTCGGGAGCGCTTTTACAGCAGTGAAATGCAAGCTCCCGCATTTGATGCAATCACTCATTTGAGCACCAAAAGCAGAAACGATCTGCAGGACATGCTGGTTTCAAAAGAGTTTCAGGAACTACTCAACCCAGAACTGGAAAGCCTTAGTGAATGGTGGGGAGTGGTCAGCCTGGCGGTACGCTCCGAGTGGATTGTAGGCCCACTAAATGATTGAAAAGATCAGCTAGCTGAACACATTTGCCTCTGAATCCATGCCCACATCCCATAAACTTGAATATCAGCAGGTCAAAAGATTTCTTGGTGCTTTCGCTGAAAATGACATTCAAGCACTCTCAGGTTTTCTTACTGAACAAAGTGTTCTTGAGTTTCCAGTCAACAAAGCGAACAGTACATTGCCCTTCGTGGGACAACATCAAGGATTGAAAAAAATTGAGAAATGCCTCAGTTCGAAGGGCAAACTGATTAAGACTGAGTCCCATCAATTTCAGGATTTATTTGTCGACGGAAATACAGTTATTGCAAATATTCTGACCTCGACGAGATGTCGTGATACAAATGAACAGATTGATTTCGATGAGCTACTTGTCGTTAAAATTCACACCAGGCGCATTCAGTCCATCAAGTCCTTTGTCGACTGGAGTCCCCTGCTAAGCAGCTTGCGACCGAAGCAGTCTGAACAAATCATCGAGGCGATTCAGGACAATGATTTAGACAAAGTTCAGTCACTCGTTGAATCAGGACTTGATGTCAACGTCCGTGATCCAGAAACAGGTTTAACCGCTTTGATGATGGCCGCATGCCGTGCTCAGGTCGACACCGTGCAGTATCTCGTTGACAATGGTGCTGACCTCTTTACGACGGATAGCAAAATAGGGGCAACGGCACTTCATAAAGCTTGTCAAGGACAAAATGCTGCTATTGCCAAAATCCTGACTGATGCAGGTGCTTTTATTGATGCCGTCACACCAACCATGGGGCATACGCCAATCATGGATGCACTGTGGTACTTGGCACCTGATGTCGTACAACATCTCGTGCAATGTGAACCTAATCTCAATACAACTACCCATTACGGATTCTCTCTTTGGGATCATCTGGACTATGAGACCAATGTCCAGTCAACGGACACCGGGAAAGAAATCATGGCAACGATTAGGGCAAATCTTGAAAGCTATAAAGAGGAGTGCCAGAACAGAATCCAGTCGCAATCGATCATGAAAGCTATTGAAAGTGGTGATACTCAGAGAGTCAAAACCCTCATTGAATCAGGAGAAAATATCGAGGCGGTTTACCCACACGTCAATACATTCAGTGATGGCCATAACCCCCTTATCATTGCAGCTCGCGATAACCATCTCGATATTGTTCGGCTTTTAATTGATGCTGGAGCTGATGTTGATGTTTTTGACTGGGTCTTCAAGGGATATCCACTTCACAAAGCCACCTACAATGGTCGCCCAGATGTGCTCAGGGAGATTCTTAAATCTCCAAAGATCAATAAAGATGTTGTCAACGTTAAAGGCCAAATCAATGGTTATACACCACTCATTGATGCGCTATGGCATGGATTTGAAGAATGTGCACAAATTCTCTTGGATCACCCAATGTGTACATTGGGACATGTTGCTCACGATGGCAAGAACGAATACGATGTTGCTTGCCAAGTTTTTGGCGTTGAGCATCCCTTGACAGAAAAGATTAAAGGTCTTATCACGAATAAAGCAAAGAGTTAAACTTAAAGCAAAGTTCTTATTCCACCACAGGTCACTTCAATATGACTGAAACACGCCGCATTGCTGAGGCCTGGTTTGATGCACTCGATAAGGCAGATTATGCCCGTGCCATGAATCTACTTGATCCAGATATTGTTTGGATCAATGTTCCACAAATTCAAGACGGTAGCGACATCATTCCCTGGATAGGGACAGCCATTGGTCTCGACCAAGTTCAACAGCAGTTCTCAAAGCGAGATGGAGTTTGCGAGGTGTTGGAGTTTAAAAGTGTTGGAATGATTTGCGAAGGGGATACTGCAGTTGGATTGGTTCGAGATAAGGCAAGACTCATCTCAACAGGCATCACCTTTGAGATCATCTTTGCCTCATGGATGATCATCAAAGAAGGAAAGATTAAACGCTGGAAATCGTATTGTGACACCGCACCAATTGTTGCCGCCTTCAAAGGAATTCAACCACCAGCGCCTCAACTGTAGATTGAATACATGCACGTAAAAAAGCCGGGCAATTCACTTGCCCGGCGGTTTTGCAAAAGCGTTGTCTTTGAATCAGAAGTAAAAGCTGGTCATCAAAGTTGCACCCAGTGCAGCACCATCAGGATCATTCTTTCCACCCATTCCTCTCATCCAATAAATGATTGGAGTGACAGTCATATTGTTGTTGACTTGCCAAGTCAGAGAACCAGCGGCAAACCAAGGACGCTCAGAATCAGAGCCGAGGTTGCTGTCATTGGAGTAGACAGAATTCGGTTGTCCGAAGGAGAAGGCAATCGTTGTGTCTTCAGACAGGAAACGTTCCCACTGCAAGGTGGTGGTCCAAGCCTTCGATTGAGCTTGATCACCATCATTGGCATAAAATGTGTCATTGGTGGCTTCATAAAAACCAAGATAGACACCACCACTCAAAGAGAAATCCTCGGTGATGTACCAATAACCAGCCAAACCAGCGGTGTTCAGAACCATTTCGGTTCCATCAAAAGAATCTGTGGTAAAGGGGTTATTGGTCAGAGGAGTACCAATGTTGTAGTAGTGAGAACCAGCCATTTGATTCATGTTAAAGGTGGTTCTTGTCCAAGCAGCCTGAACACCAGCTGTGCTGCTTGTGTAAGACAACTGCACAGCATATTTGTTCGCAGCATCTTCACCGAATAGTCCATATTCGGGCACTGAGCTATTACTGGTGCGGGAGGTGAAACCAGCGTCCACAGAGAAACCATTTTTGCGGTAGTTAATGGCACCACCACCTCCAACAACATATGGGTACACACCTGGAACGTTCGTCATCGTGATGGCGTCCGTATATAGGTTCTTCAGACCAACCCACTTTCCAGCCTTGGGTGAAAGAGCTGCCGAGCCAACCGTAAGGTAATCAAACGTATCCATCAAAGGAGAAAGTGTGATCGTGAAATCATCACCAATGGGAAATTTGTAGAATATGCGGTAGATACTTAGAGTATTGTCTTTAAGACCAGGGATGCAATATGCAGATGCTGTTGCAGCATAACCATTTCCACAGGATGGATTATCCCAACCCTTCATTGAGCCGGCTCCGATGTTGCTTGCCTGCATCCAGATTTCAAGCATATCTTTCCCGCTGAAACTGGTGCGGAATATAGGCAGCAAGGAATAAGTCATGGTCGTGCCACCGTAAAGCTCTTTATATTCATCTGCTTTGCTACTTCCCATGTAGTCAATCGCGTTAAAGGTGGTGACTGCAAACATGTTGAATTTGGTCGTGGTGCTGAATTGCATAGCTTTCAATTCACCAACACGAGCCTCCAATCCATCAACTCGTCCTTTTAAAGTCGCTAACTCTATTTCAAATTCCCGCATCAATGCACGTAGCTCATCTGTCACCTGGCTGATGTTGTCAAGGCATGCATTCAATAGTGCTGCTGCTTCGTATCGCGTTATTGATCGGTTGCTCCGAAAGGTTCCATCGGGGTAACCAGCGACACATCCATAAGACTCGACCATACTTTTAAGTGCTTGATAAGCCCAGTCTGTTGGATAAATATCACCGAAAGAGCCAATCGAAGTAATCTGGTCATCTGAAAGTTCAGAATATTGATCTATTTCGGATATTGAACTCTCTAAAACCCCAGCATTTAATTTTTCATCGGCTAACGCCGGAGATACACCTGCAAATATAAGCGCTGCTGATGCAACAGGGGCCAGGAAAGAAATCTTGAGGAAATTCACGAGTAGAAAACTCACACGTTCTATAATACCTATTTATAGTTGGATTCATAAGGCTATGGTCATACCCTGACATACTAAATTTCCTCAGATCGGAATAAATTCAAATTTCTATCATTTTGAATGTCAGCCTATTGGAGGTTGATACAACGCATTTCCATGCTCGCGTTGATAGCTTGTGATCCCATCTGGATGCCAAACTCCGGGTGAGTTGATATCTTCATCTTTAGGCGCAATGTCCAGATGCTGTCTGACGTCTTCAATTGGCATGTTTTTGTACTCAAAATAGTCAATTCCATACATCACATCTCTATTGCATATTCTCCCTCTACGAATCGCATCGGCTACTCGTTCAGGCATGCCAGGCAAATCAAGATGTCCTTTGTCTGCATTCAGAACGCCACCCCCCCAGGATTCCAGCCGACCTGTTTCAAACAAACTCACAATGGCCACTAAGAATGAAAATCCTTTGATGTCTGGAATCGCTGAGCCAATGAATGAAAAAACTTCGAGTTCACCTTCAATGGTTGTGTTGTAATCGCAAAGTAGGTGTATCCAATCGTGCTGAGCAATTGATGGGTTTACGCTCCCCCTTTGCCCGGTAAAAACAAATCCACGGCCCTGGTAGTACTCCCAAATGTTGCGACCGAGCGAACCCTTCGGGCAATGTTCAAGTGCTAACCATTGACCCAATAATTCTGGATCATCTTCATCGACCTCAAATGGATCGGTCAGTGTTTTATGCACATGCATCAATTGTCCTCCCTGCTTGACCAGATCTGGATTGCCCATATATCCCTTGCGTGCCAGATCTGAAGCGGCTATTCCGTAAGCGCCTTGACTGTATTCACGTGCAATTTCAATAAATTCGTCCTCAACACCCAGTGCCTCTGCAGCATGTTTAAGAGTCTCTGTGGCTTGCTCTGGTAATGGGTCAAGAACCAGTTCTGCAAGAGTAAAAAGCTGAAAGAGCCTGTGTCGAACTGGTTCGCTGATGCCTTTGAACTCTTTTCCTAGTGCCGCTAGGGAATCGTGATCGACTGCTGCGTTTTGAACATCCAGATCCACTCCCAGCAAGGCTGTCCCGATGGCATGAACCAAATGGATTTGTGTCAGGCCTGAGGTGCGCTGTTCATTGGCGTGTCGAGTTAGCCCATAAAGACATTTCAATGCCACTGTTCGCTGATTTTCACTCAGGCTTTTGAAGTCTGGATCGAGATGAATCACTTTGATACCAGAAAATGTTAAAGAGGTTTGATAAGAAAATCGGCCAAATCACTTGGGTTAAGTTCTGTTGCGAAGCTTCCCAAGCCACTTAGGTGTCCTCCCACTCAAGTTAACCAAATCAAAGGGGAGTGTCAGCAGTGATTGTTTACCAGTTCCCCATCTCTGCTGCGGTTTTTATGAGTGGAACAAGAGCACCAGTCCCTGTTCCACTTGATGAAATTCCCGTTCCTCTCGGCTTAGGTCGAGGCCCACATTGAGCCCCTCTTTGAGTGCGTCCTCAAAGGGGGGGGTGGTCGGTGGAGCGCTATCAATGCAGAGTGCCGCAATGCCCACGGCTGTTGCATGCCAACGGAATCGGCCGGTCGTGCCGATGTCCGGTTCGTTCAACGCCTCCTCCAGGAGGATGTTGATGGTGAGGTTCGTGTTGGACATGCCCACCAGCATCGTTAGCTCGTCTTGCTCCTGCAATGAGCTGAGAGACTTCGTAGCGTTCGCTTCATTCCAGAGGGATG
>Ga0213866_10003126_pt1 | contig 11384 bp, 12 predicted proteins | sample PICome_11_FD_160079 | JGI IMG/M metagenome (GOLD analysis project Ga0213866, IMG submission 160079) | Coastal seawater microbial communities near Pivers Island, North Carolina, United States - PICO284 | ecosystem: Environmental > Aquatic > Marine > Coastal | place: USA: North Carolina... | reverse complement strand
AAAAGGCATGACTTGTAATGACGGCGAAACTGATCCTGCAGAGCTTGTACCAGAGCTACTAGCTGACATGGGCATCGAAGAAGGTTATGCAAATTCACCAGACGGTGTAGAAGGTGATCCAGAATATTCAGATCATGAAAAAATGACACGTGATCTAAGTGGCGGCATTAACCGTGAAAAGAAAGCATATGCTGCTGCACAGCGTGGCGATAATGCTATGGCTGTAGAAGAAATTAAAGCACAGTTATTAGCAGCACTAAGCGAAAAGAAAAAGCCAGATGCAGATGGCGATGGCGTTCCAGACTGGGCAGACAAGAAGCCAGGCGAAGATGATAACGCAGGAAAGCCAAAAGGTAAAAAGCCTAAGAAAGGTGTAGTACCTCCGCAGTTTAAAAAATAAGATACGATGGGGAGCGGTATCAAATAGGCACTTCGGTGCCTATTTTTTTGGATAAGTACTTGTATGAGTAAAAGTTTAGATGGCGTATTAACTAAAAAAGCTAATACACAAGAAAGTTATACAGAACAACAAATACAGGATCTTATGTTATGTATGGATCCAGATGAAGGCTATTTGCATTTTGCAAGACATTTTGCATTTATTCAGCATCCTGTTAGAGGCAAGTTGTTGTTTGATCCTTACGAATATCAACTACGTCTAATGCACTCGTATCATAACTATCGTTTTAATATTAATATGATGCCTAGGCAGACAGGCAAGACTACTTGTGCGGCTATCTATCTTGCTTGGTATGCAATGTTTAATCCAGATCAAACTGTACTAATTGCTGCACACAAATATACAGGTGCGCAAGAGATTATGGCACGTATTCGTTATGTATATGAAACGTGTCCAGACCATATAAGAGCAGGTGTTACAAGTTACAATAAAGGTAGCATTGAGTTTGAAAATGGCAGTAGGATTGTTTCGCAAACAACAACAGGCAACACAGGACGTGGTATGTCAATTTCTTTACTATACTGTGACGAGTTTGCATTTGTTATGCCTAACATTGCAGAAGAATTTTGGACTTCAATATCACCTACCCTAGCAACTGGTGGTCGTGCTATTATTACTAGCACACCTAACTCAGACGAAGATACATTTGCTACTATTTGGAAACAAGCAGAACAAAAGTTTGACGAACACGGAAACGAAAATGATGTAGGTATAAACGGATTCCATGCATTTAGAGCAGAATGGCACGAACATCCAGACAGAGATGAAGAATGGAAAAAAGATGAAATCGGACGTATCGGCGAAGAAAAGTTCCGCCGTGAATACGGTTGTGAATTCTTAGTATTTGACGAAACATTAATCAATAGTATAAAACTGGCCACAATGGAAGGCGCAAGTCCTATGCTTAATATGGGACAAACACGCTGGTATAAAAAGCCAAAAGGAAATTATTCATATGTAGTTGCATTAGATCCTAGTATGGGTACAGGTGGCGATAATGCAGCTATACAAGTATTTGAAGTTCCAAGTTATGAGCAAGTAGCAGAATGGTATCATAATACAACTTCTATTCCTGGACAAATAAGAATACTAAGAGATATATGTAGTTACTTACAAGAAGAAACAAAAGAAAATGGAACGAATATTTTCTGGAGTGTAGAAAATAATGGATTAGGCGAAGCAGCGTTACTTGTTATAAATGACTTTGGTGAAGAAAATATTCCTGGCTTGTTTATAAGCGAGCCTATACGCAAAGGCCATGTAAGAAAGTTCCGCAAAGGATTTAACACTACACATAGCACTAAAGTAACAGCGTGTAGCCGTTTGAAAACAATGATTGAAAATGATCAATTAAAAGTATGTTCTAAACCATTAATAAGTGAGTTAAAAGGATTTATAGCAACAGGTTCTAGCTATCAAGCAAAGTCAGGTAATTCAGACGACTTGGTAAGTGCAACATTACTTGCATTACGTATGCTTGCAGTAATGAAGGATTGGGATCCAAGAATATATAATTCCTTTACACAAGTAGAAGCAGAAGAGGATTACGAACCACCAATGCCTATCTTCATTAGCAGCAACTATTGATAAATACAGTATGATAGATTTAGATACCATAGGCGAAGATCTTTTTAGTAAAATTAGAGGACGTTTTCCTGACGTTACTATCGGCGACGGTGATGGAACAATTACTAATGAACCTACTAAAGCAAGATTCTTTGATTTTGACTACAAAGCTGGTGAAAGAAATGTAGGCAAAATAAGTGTTAGCATATCAGAAGATGACGGATTAAGCGTTATATATTCTAAAGACTTTATGAGTAATGAAGACGATCTTACACAAAAAGAATGGTATGAATTTTTAAAAGAACTAAGACAGTTTGCAAGAAAACGTTTGTTAAATTTTGATGTAAGAGACGTAAATAAATCAAACTTGTCAAAAAGAGATTATAAATTTTTAGCAACAAATCGCTCTGGGGACGATACAATGAACGAATCAAAACTATACGGCACAGCTCGTGTTAGCTATCAAAAAGTAGGCGAAGCACGTATTATGATTAAACATACAGAAAATATTAATCAAGAAAGTGCAACAGGCAGAACACAAAAGATTGGAAAGATCTATATTGAATCACCTGAAGGTGAAAGATTCAAATATCCTTACAAGCATCTAACAGGTGCAAGAGCAATGGCACGTCACGTAGCAGAAGGCGGAAATGCCTATGACGATTTTGGTAAGCATATTGTAGGCTTATCAGAAGAAATGGCAAAACTACGCAAGTTTAAAAACTACATGGGTCGTTCAGCTGTAATGGCAGAAAGCCTAGCAGGATACACAGATATTGTTAAAGAGCGTATTGCTACAGTTAAAAAAGAAATAGCGTCATTACAAAAGCCAGCATACTACAAAGAAGCATTTGAAACATTTAATCCCCCAGTACTAGAAGATGTTCCAAGTGATGTTGCTGAAAATTGGATTGACGAACTAACTATCAAGCAGTTTAACGAAGAACTACAAGATATCTTCCCCTACATATACAATCTAGTAAAAGAAGGCACAAAAGCCAAAGAACTAGGTCCGGATGATTTAGTAGATGAATCAGGCTTACAGTATTACACAGGTGTTAAAAAGCACGGTAAAGAATATATGAAAAAGGCTGCACAAGCAGGCCGCGAAGGCGCATCGCAAGAAGAATTAGGCCGTCTAAAAGACAAATACAGCAAGGCTGAAAAGAAAACAAAAGAAGAACTAGAACTAGAATCTGCATTTGAAGCAACACTAGGACAGTTTAGTGATACAGTATGTGAAGAGTGTGGTAACCCAAGTTGGACTACACTAGGTATGACTGAAGAAGAGATTGAAGAAGGCGAACGTCACGGCAATAGTAAAATCTATGACAAGTGTTGGAAAGGTTATCGTAAAGTACCTGGCAAAAAAGCAGGCGAAAAAGGCTCTTGTAAAAAGGTCGAAAGCGAACAAGATATAGAAGAAGCATATATCAAAACACGTAAAGATGCTGTAGAAGCACTAGGTCGTTTGCGTGGCATTGGTAAAAAGATTGAAACAGGCAAAGATACATTTGACGGCAATTTAGCAAATATGTATGTAAGTGATGTTTATGATGTTTATAGTTGGATGGACAGCAAATTAGGCATCAGCGGTATGAACGATCCTAAACTAAAGCAAGTTTTAGATCCTGTTATGCAGCTACGTGGCGAGGCAAAGAAACTAGAAACTGAACCAGGTAGCGGCGAGAACGCACGTTTTGGTAATCAAATAGTCAATACACTATATCCACTAATGGTTTATATCCAAGATCATATGGAAGAACCAAAAGATGAAGGCAATGCATACGCACACGCAGTACGCAAAGCTAAAATGGATGGCAAGAAAAAAGGCGACAAGGTCCAAGGTCCAGACGGTGACGAAATCACACTAGAAAAGGACAATAAGACACCATTAGGCGAATTCATATTATCATACTATGACAGAGAAACAGGCAAGTTTCCAAAAGGCGAAACTGCCGTACTAACCATGGTAGAAAAAGATTACGGCGAGCAGTTCATAGAACCTGCTAAGGCGTTTATCGAAAGCATACATCAGACATTCGAAGCCTTTGAAATGGCAAAACCATCGATTGAAGATTCTGATGAATACAACAGAATGAGAGAGTTAGCCGGTTTAAGATAATCGGCTAACTTTTTTATATTATTGTCATTTTTTTACTTGACAATATAAATAACTTTGTGTAGTATATAAATGTGCTACACATAATTAGGCACAAGCACATAGGCAATTTTACAAGGAGGCATAACTATGGCATCATTAGCAGAAATCCGAGCAAAGCTCAAAGAACAAGAAAACCGCACAGGCGGCAATCAATCAAGCGGCGGCGACAACGCAATTTACCCATTTTGGAATATTCAAGAAGGCGAAACAGCAACGCTACGTTTCTTGCCAGACGGCAATGAATCGAACGACTTCTTTTGGGTAGAACGCTTGATGATTAAACTTCCGTTTGCTGGAGTAAAAGGTGACACATCGAGTCGCCCAGTACAAGTACAAGTTCCATGTATGGAAATGTATGGCGAAGGCTGTAACATTTTGCAAGAAGTACGTGGTTGGTTTAAAGATCCATCGCTAGAAGATATGGGTCGTAAGTACTGGAAAAAGCGTTCTTACATTATGCAAGGATTTGTTGTTGATAATCCACTTAATGAAGATTCTACTCCAGAGAATCCGATTCGTCGTTTCATTATTGGACCACAAATTTTCCAAATCATTAAGCAATCACTACTTGATCCAGATATGGAAGAACTACCAACAGATTATACTGCTGGTATTGATTTCCGTCTTAACAAAGGTTCAAAAGGTGGTTACGCAGACTACGGTACATCAAACTGGGCACGTCGTGAGCGTCCATTGAACGATACTGAAATGAATGCAGTTAATACACATGGTCTGTATAATCTAAATGACTTCCTTCCTAAAAAGCCAGGCGAAGTTGAAATCAAGGTAATGCAAGAAATGTTTGAAGCATCAGTAGATGGTGAAGCATATGATGCAGATCGTTGGAGTCAATACTTCCGTCCAGCAGGTATGGCAGCACGTACAGGTGACCCGCAAATGGCAGCAAGTCCGCAGGCTACAGCAACTAGTCAAAGCGCACCTGCACCGCAGCCTACGCCTGCTCCAGCTGCAACTCCTGTAGCAGAAACTACAACTGACACAGGTTGGCAAGATCCTGCTCCGGCAGCAGAAGCAGCACCAGCAGAAAATGCAGGCGGCGCTCAAGACATTCTTGCAATGATCAGAGCACGTCAAGGACAATAATAGAAAGGGCTTCGGCCCTTTCCTACGCTTTTTAGAATAGGAGATAATATGGCTACTAAAGCATTCGATCCTACTAAGTTTCGAAACTCATTAACAAAATCTATTAAAGGTATGAGTGCAGGCTTTAATGATCCGCAAGACTGGATCAGCACAGGCAACTATGCACTTAACTATCTACTAAGTGGTGATTTCCGTAGAGGTATTCCACTAGGTAAAGTAAGCGTGTTTGCAGGCGAATCAGGTGCAGGCAAGTCTTACATTGTGTCTGGTAATATTGTAAAGTCAGCACAAGAACAAGGTATTTTTGTTGTTCTTATTGACAGCGAAAACGCACTTGACGAAACGTGGCTACACGCTCTAGGTGTAGATACAAGTGAAGACAAACTACTAAAACTTAACATGGCAATGATTGACGATGTTGCTAAAACAATCTCAACATTTATGGATGATTATCGTTCAATGAACGAAGAAGATCGTCCTAAGGTATTGTTTGTAGTTGATAGTTTAGGCATGCTTATGTCGCCAACTGAAGTTAATCAGTTTGAAGCAGGTGATATGAAAGGTGATATGGGTCGTAAGGCTAAGGCACTTAAAGCACTTGTTACTAACTGTGTGAATATGTTTGGCAGTTACAATGTAGGCATGTGTGTTACTAACCACACTTATGCATCACAGGATATGTTTGATCCAGATGATAAGATCAGTGGCGGTAGTGGCTTTGTGTATGCAAGTTCAATGGTTGTAGCAATGAAAAAACTAAAACTAAAAGAAGATGCAGACGGCAACAAAACTTCACAAGTACATGGTATTAGAGCAGCGTGTAAAGTTATGAAAACACGTTATGCTAAACCGTTTGAAGCAGTGCAAGTTAAGATTCCATATGAAACAGGTATGGATCCGTATTCAGGTATGTTTGATTTGCTAGAAGCAAAAGGACTGCTTGAAAAACAAGGTAATCGTTACAAATATATTAGTAGTGATGGAGAAGAAACACTAGAATATCGTAAAAATTGGACAGGAGATAAACTCGAAATGATTATGTCGGATTTACCAAGAAAAGAAGAACAAATGGTAAATATGGCTGAAGCGGACGAAGAAGCCGTGGTAATTGATCATAACGAGGAGCTCTTGGATAATGAATGAAGAACAGATTGCTGATGTTTGGATGATGTTTAAAGAGTACTGTGATAAAAAGCAAATTGAAGTTGTAGCAGAAAAATATATAGATTTACTTGCTGACTACGGTGTCGGAGACGAAACTTTTAAGGAAGTAATCGGCACTGATATTGACTTAGACAATGCTATCTCATACTACTTAGATATCGATGCCGATAGTGATTATGATGAAGAAGAGTGGGACGAATAAATGGGTTGGTATAGTCGTGTAAGCCGTGATATTAATCAAATACCTGCGGCTATACAATACTTTGAAACTGAGCTACAAACAGCAAAGCAAGAAGTAAAACTCAAAGGCAATGTTGAACGTGCAGCAGCAGAAATGCCTGGCATTGTTGAGCATCGTTTCAATCAACTTCAAGAAATCGAAGCAATACTTGAATACCTAAATATTGAGCTACGTAGATTGCGTAGCTCATTTTTTAAGAAATATTTAGAAAATTATCAACGTGCATTAAGTAGTCGTGATGTAGAAAAATATGTTGATGGCGAGGCAGATGTTGTTGATTATGAAAAAATTATAAATGAATTTGCACTTATGCGTAACAAATGGTTAGGAGTTTTAAAGGCACTTGATCAAAAGCAATGGCAAATTACTAATGTTGTAAAACTTAGAGTCGCTGGTATGGAAGATGCAACTCTTTAAAATTTATAATTAAAATAATTTATTGTTTTTATATAAAGATCTTTAACTTTATTTTTTGTTAAATCGTTATAATAATCTTTATAATCTTTTTTTGATCTAAATGATCCTTTTAATCTAGTGTTAGCTAATTGTCCTTTATAAGGAAAGTTTATTTCTTTACACACTTCGGCAAAATCTTCTTCTAAATTTTCATACCTAATTATTTTATCAACTACAGGAATATTTTTTTCTGTATAAAGTTCCCAATCATTCAAAAAGAATTTATTTTTAGGATTCATAACAAAATCTTCAAATCCGTTCTTAGTTTTTTTTGGCTTCCAATTTTGTATAAAATGAAAATTACTAACTGTTTTATCCCATGGATTTCTCTCTATTGTAAATTTGTAATAATTTTTCCATTCTTTAGGATAGTATGTACTAATAACTTTATGTCCAGAATGTTCCTTTATAAACTGTGATTGACCGTTAGGTAAAATAGGAGCAAGTTTTTCGGGCGGCATTCCTCCAAATTCAAAGTTTTCATTTATATTATCGAGAAATATTTTCTCGATACTAGAACCAGCAGTTTTTCTTGTTTTTATAAAAATAAATTTATACTCATGAGAAATAAACATTAATACTCCAAATATTTCAACTAGTTTATTTATGTACTAAATATACGTACTTAATGAAAGGTGTTTTATGAAAATTGCGTTTTGCTGTTCTGCGTCTAAAGACTATGTAAAAAAATATCAAAGATGCATCAAATCACATATGACATATTGTAAAAAATACAATATTGATTATTATTTAGATGACGGAGACTTAAACGCTGATCAAAATAAAAGCGAATGGTACTGGCGTAAAGTTTATACAATTCTCAAATATTTTGATGATTACGATATTGTATCAATTGTCGATATTGATATTGAAATGAAAGAACAAAGTCCTGATATTAGAACAGTGTTAGATTCAAATAGCATTTATTATGTTAAAGGTATTAGCGGAAGACCTAACAGTGGGTTTTTAGTTATGAGAACAGATGAAATATCAAAAAAATTTATAACAACTATATTAAATCGTAGAGGCAATGAATTGCCTGATTATGCAAAAATGATAGGCGAAAATGGATATGTTATACAATACATTAAAGAAAATCCACAAGGTACAAAAGAACTGCCATTGGAGTGGAATTGCAGTCAGCCTAAATTTATAGATACTGCATACTTTTTACATTACACAAATAGACTGGCTAAACATTATGCTTTATGAACTACATCGAAAAACTCCTAATAATATAGGAGACTACTGGTGTAATCCTAGTAGATATTTTAATTTTGGCGAAGTGAAATCTGGAGAATTAGTTAATAATAAATTTCCTGTAACTGATCAATCAGTAATTATTGGCGGCGGCGGTCTTATTCATAAAAAGTTTCAGACTGATATAGAAAAAATATTAGATAAAAAGCCTAAGTTATCTGCGTTATGGGGAATAGGACATAACTTCGGAAGAAAGCATGTAATTAAATCAGGAGAAAACGTATATTATCCGGACTGGATTAATAAATCTCAATTAATAGGAATAAGAGATTGGATTGAAGGTTATAAAAAATATTATGTACCATGTGTAAGTTGTATGCATTCTGCATTTGATAAGACATACGAAACAAAACATGATATTGTTTATTTTTTACATGCATACAAATCAAATTTCATACCTAAAGAAAATGATGTCTGTATGAAGAATAATGAAAAAGATTTTAATAAAGTTATTAAATTTTTAGCATCAGGCCGCACTATTGTAACTGATAGTTATCATGGTGCATATTGGTCACAACTATTAGGAAAAGATGTAAAAATTGTAAGTTGGAGTGTAAAATTTGATCATATGAAATATCCTCCTGAAGTACTAGATAGTATAAACACTGCACCTAAATTTAGCAAAACTAATGTGCCTAAAAATTATTTAGAAGAATGCAGAACATACAATAATAATTTTTATAAAAAATTTATGGAGAAATATAATGATTAAAAAACCAAGAGAATATGTTCTTGAGCATATACCAAAAAATTCAGTTGGTGCAGAAATAGGAGTACATCTAGGAAATTTTAGCACCAAAATAATTAATTCAGCATCGCCTAAACTATTATATTTGATAGATCCTTGGAAAACATTTGAGGACGAAAAATACAAAGATAGTTGGTATGGTTCAAAAACTACGCAAGAAGAAATGGATGAGAGATATCACACAGTAGTAAAAAAGTTTCAAAAAAATAATGTTAAAATATTAAGAAATTTTAGTTTAGAAGCTGCTAAAGAGATACCTGATAATAGCTTAGACTGGGTTTATATAGATGGCGATCATAGTTTTGAAGGATCATATAATGATTTAACTACCTACTATAATAAAGTAAAACGTGGGGGATTTATTTATGGTGATGACTATAATATTGATAAATGGTGGAATACTGGTGTTGTAGATGCATTGCATAAAGTATTATATGAAAAAGATCTAAAAATAGTTTTTTTACTAGGCAATCAGTTTTGCTGTAAAAAGTTATAGGAGCAATTAAATATTTTTATGAGTAAAGTTGTATTAGTTACAGGTGGCTTTGATCCTTTACACTCAGGACATATTGCCTATTTTAAAGCAGCACGAGAGCTCGGAGATCACCTTGTAGTAGGTGTTAATTCAGACGAATGGTTAAAGCGAAAAAAAGGTCGTCCGTTTATGCCTATAGAAGAACGGGCAGCTATTATAGAAGCATTAGATTGTGTAGATGAAGTTATTGCATTTGACGATAGCGATAACACTGCATGTGCTGCAATAATGCAAGTTTTATCCACAAAAGGCCCAAGCTGGGATTTGATATTTGCTAACGGCGGCGATAGAACAAACACTACTACACCAGAATACGAAACATATGGTGATAGAAAAGATGTACATTTTGCGTTTGGCGTCGGTGGCGAAGATAAAAAGAATTCAAGCAGTTGGATATTAAAAGAATGGAGTCAGCCTACCACAGAACGTGCATGGGGCAGATACACTGTACTCGATCAGGGCAAGGGTTGGCAAGTAAAACAACTTGAGTTTTATGAAGGCCATGCACTTAGCGATCAACGTCATTTTAAACGTTCAGAGCATTGGCATGTAGTTGATGGTGTCATTAATATGTTCCTAGAAGACAAATCAGGCAATCAAACTGTAACACTATTAACACCTGGTGATAGCATAGACATACCAACTGGATACTGGCACAAGGCTGTAAATTTAGATACTAAGTCTGCTAAAGTGATAGAAGTTTGGCTAGGTAACGAGTTATCAGAAGAAGACATAGAAAGAAGAGATTAATGAAAGTATTTGTAGGATATGACACAAGAGAAGATATTGCTTATCAAGTGTGTAAGCATAGCATATTAACTAAGCAGCCCGAAGCAGATGTACGTCCTTTAAAACAACAAGAACTCCGTGATGCAGGATGGTATAATCGTCCCATTGACAAACTTGCAAGTACAGAATTTACATTTACACGGTTTCTTATCCCTGAACTAATGAATTTTAAGGGCTGGGCGGTGTTTATGGATTGTGATATGATTCTTACAACTGATATTAAAAAGTTGTTTGATCAAGCAGATGACAAATATGCTGTCATGTGTGTGCAACATGATTACACACCAAAAGCCGGTATTAAAATGGATGGACAGAAACAAACTATCTATCCACGTAAGAATTGGTCAAGTGTAATGTTGTTTAATTGCGGGCACCCTAGCAATGCTGTACTTACACAAGACCTAGTAAATAATCCTGAAATTAATGGTGCATACTTACACAGATTTAGTTGGTTAAAAGATGAAGAAATTGGAGAATTGGATCACACTTGGAATTATCTTGTGGGTGTTTATGATGACATTGATGTTCCCAATCTAATACACTACACAGAAGGCGGCCCTTGGTTTGAAAACTACAGAGACTGTGAGTTTAATGAACTTTGGAAACAAGAACTATATGATATGTTTAAGTAAAAATCTTACTGACGAATATGTCAATATGTTTGCCAAAGGTGCAAATCTTCCTATACAAGAGTACGATTACGACTTTAAAAATAATCCTATTATGATAAGAAGTATGGGTAAGCGTAAATTAATTAACTGGTGTATTGAAAATAATCATACATTCTACTATATGGATAGTGGATACATAGGAAATTATAAATCTAAAAGTAATCCAAATGGATGGAAATTTTATCATCGTGTAGTAAAAAATGATGTTCAGCATAATGAAATAATT
>Ga0213866_10003124_pt1 | contig 11387 bp, 18 predicted proteins | sample PICome_11_FD_160079 | JGI IMG/M metagenome (GOLD analysis project Ga0213866, IMG submission 160079) | Coastal seawater microbial communities near Pivers Island, North Carolina, United States - PICO284 | ecosystem: Environmental > Aquatic > Marine > Coastal | place: USA: North Carolina... | reverse complement strand
TTGATGGTCAAATTTATGTAATTGAAAAGGCAAAAGGTCTTGACGGCAAAGCATGTTGGAAGGGATACAAGCTTGCTGGCACTAAGATGAAGGGCGGCAAGAAAGTTGATAACTGCGTGAAAGCAGGCGTTGAGTATGAAGGCGAAGAGATTACCGAGAAGAAGTTAGATCCTGTTAATCACAAAGAACTCAAGGGCGATCACGCTGACAGAAAGGATAAGGACATTGACAACGATGGTGATGTAGATAAGTCTGACAAGTATCTACATGCTCGTCGTAAGAAAGTTTCCAAGATCATCGCTATGAAGGGCAAGAAATGAAATCATTCAAACAACTCCGTGAAGAGTGTGAGTGTAAAGATAAAGAACGCAAAGGCAAGAAGAAGTCTCCTGTAGAAATTATGCCCACTGTCAGAGATGGTCAGAAGGGTATGGTTACGAAACCAACAAATGAGAATGTTGTCTTCGCTGGAAACTATCAAGGACCACTCTATGCTCCGCATCCAGACCTTGTAGAGAAAGCACCTCCTGGTGCTAAGTATGAGAGAATGGTGAAGCATATCAAGAAGAATTATCCAAAGGACAAAGAGGGTATCGCATACGCTACTGCTTGGAAGCATAAGAATAAGGATAAATAATTCAGCACATCATGCTGAATTACCATGCTCTCATTCTTACTTCCCCTTGCGGCTAAGATCGTAAAGGATGCCGTTGCCAAAGTTCCTGACAACGAAGAACTAGGAGAAAAACTAGTTGAGATCTGTATTCTTGTTCTAGAGAAAGCAGTCAAATTGACCAAGACCGAAATGGATGATAACCTTCTAGAGGTTGTCAAGAAAGCAATCGCAGCAAGAGAAGAAGCTCCTGCTGAGTGATATCTAGGGGACGCAAGTCCCCTATTTTTATAAATAAAATTTAGGAAAATAGTTTATCAACTGGAGTAAGTATCCATGTCCCTGTATAGCCGCGCTGAAACAGACGCACAAAGCTTGAAACTTCTTAATACTACTGAGAAGAATTCTGTAGATAAGTATGATCACGATAACACCCTGATCGTTGATGGTGACAGCACTGTTTCTGGTGCTCAGGGTTATGCTACTGCTGCCCGTCGTTCAATCTTCATTGATGAGGTTGAGGCAACCCTTGCTGAGAACAGAGAGCGTGGACTCACTGCTCCTGGTTGGTGGGAGTATATGACTTATACTGATTCTTCTGGTGCTACTCGTCATAAGGCAACTCACCTTGTATCATTCAAGGATGCTCCTGCTAATGCTGCTGATGCTGATGATGATTTTGCTGCTGATCTTGCAGCTGCAATCGCTCTGGTTGCTGATTGGGGAACTGCTTCTACTGCTACTCCAGTCGCTGCTGTTGGTAATACAATCACACTCAGCGAAGCAACACATACTGGCGTAAATATTGTTATTGACGCTAATGACATTGTTGATGCTGGTTCTTCGGTTCTCAATGGTGGTACACTTAAATTCCAGTGGCAGCGTCAGAAGACTGCAACTGGTCGTTGGGCAAATGTTACCGATACCCTCGATGGTCCTGGATTCTTTATTGGAATGGCAGCAGGTGCTCCTGTTCTTACTATTGCAGGTGCTCAGGTTCTTGAAGATGCTGGTGTTGATGGTTACGAATTCAGAGTCAAAATTACTTCAACCACTGGTGCTGAAGAAGTAGTTTCCCCAGATCTTGCTATCGTTGTTGGTGCATGATCTAAATGAATTTCAGTGAGTTGACACCAGACAACTGGTTGTTCTTTGCCATTCAAAACTACAATAACCCGTCGTCAGTAACTTACAGTGACTTTGAAGAAGATCTGAAAAGATTCAAATACATCAAAAGATTACTCAAAAGATACGAGACGACGGGTGAATTGAAGACCCACCTTATTCTAAATCATGTGATTGTATTGTATAATGTTTTTGATGACGCAGCAACACCGTTGCTCTTTTATAAGACAGAAGCTACATACTGGTCTCAAATTAGAGCATTTATGTTGTTTCTAAATAGATTACCACCTTCACTTACAGAGGATATTGACGAGGAATGTCTGAAAACTCTAAACATGATATGAATGAAATGGCAAATGTTGCTGGATCTGGAGAAGGTCTATCACTGCCACCTGCTTTTGTTTTTGTAAATCCTAGACAAAATCGTAAGTATAAGAAAGGTAATGATAAAGTTGATGGTCGCACCAAAGGCGCTCGTGCTCTCTTTAATCGCATTCAAAAAAGAAAAATGAAAGAAGAACTAGAAACAACAGTATCTGAGGCTGTCTCGTCTGAGACTGAGAGAGCACAGAAGCAAATCGCTCAACAGAAGAAACTGGGTCGCCAGAAAGATCTTCAAAAGAAGCGTGATGAAGCGAAGCAAAAAATGCAACGCAAGACAAAAGAAATGGATACCCTTATGAAGGCAAGACTTTCCGACTTCAAGAGAAAGGCATCCGATCAAACAAAGAAATTGAAAAAGGAAGACAATGCAATGACTGGTGAAATTATGATGGAAAATCAAGATGTAATCCAAGTTGCTCTTGATGTAGCAACTTCTGAACTAAATCCAAGTGGCGAAGGTTCATTCGCTAGGATTCAGTTCTCTGACGGCGGGGTTCAAAACCTAGATAACTTCTCAGCAAAGCGTATTGCTGCTTGTTATGCTCAGTTAGATGACACGCACAAGCAACAGTTCCAGTATATGCTGAACAAAGACGCTTCTACGTATCAATCTGCTCTTGACTTTGCTATCCGCAACGTTTGATAAGAGGGCAAAGTGGCATTCGGTCTCCAGAAGTTAGCAGTCCTTGAAAGCAAACTCGATATTTATGAAGACCTGTCTAAAGAAATGCTCGACAAACTTGAGCGAGCAGTTGGCACTATTAGCGAAAGCAGCAACCGAGTAGCAGTTATTCTTGAGCGTCATGAAGGGCGTTTAGATGACAGCGAAAAGACTGACCAACTGCTTCTCAAAATGTTTGATGAGATGAAAGCAGAAAATCGCAGAGACCATCAGGCAACTGCTGATAGAATTGAATCTCTACAAAAAAAGGTAGAGCAAAACCAAAGGTTTGTTATTGGTGCTACTGCTGTCTTGGCAACGATCGTGACAGTGTTACAAGTGGCTCCACCTATCATCAGACTCTTGACACCAGGGGCAACCGCTGCTACTATGGAGGTCGTGAAGCCTTTGTAATGAATGTCATTTATTGACGTAAAGTATATCCAACTAGTATCCTCTCGCTTGGTTCTCTTTACCCGCAAGAAGGCAGATCTGTATAATTTCAGGTGTCCTTACTGTGGTGACTCGCAAAAGAGACGCAATAAGGCGAGGGGATATTTGTTTAAGATCAAGAACGACTTTGTGTTCAAGTGCCATAACTGTGGCATGGGGAGAACACTTGCAAACTTCTTGAAGGACCAGGATACATTCCTTCATGATCAATATGTCATGGAAAAATTTAAGGATGGTAAGACAGGCAAAGGCACAACTGTACCCAATCCTAAATTTGAGTTTAAGACTCCGCAATTTGTAAAACGCGATACAGGTCTTGAGAAAATTTCTGAACTAAATATTTCTCACCCAGCGAGAGAATATCTTGAGAACCGAGGCATCAAAGATCTAGATTACTTCTACTATTGTCCGAAGTTTAAGGCTTGGACAAATGATCAAAAGAAGATATTTGACAACCTCAAGCAAGATAGTCCCCGTATTATTATTCCATTCCGAGACAAACAAGGTAACCTCTTTGGATACCAAGGCAGATCACTTGCCCCCAAGGCAAAACTAAGATACATCACGATCATGCTGGATGAGGAACAACCCAAGATCTTTGGACTGGATAGAGTAAAAGAAAACAAACCTGTTTATATCGTTGAGGGACCATTTGATGCGACCTTTCTTGAAAACTCTGTTGCCATGGCTGGGTCTGACGCTGATGTTCGGACGTTTGGCTGGAGCAATTATATTTGGGTATTTGATAATGAACCACGCAACAGAGAGATCGTCGCCCGAATCTCCAAAGTCATTGACCGAGGAGATAAGGTAGTCATTTGGCCAAAGAAAATACAACAAAAGGACATCAATGATATGGTCCTTGCTGGACACAATGTTCAGGATGTGGTAGACTCTAATGTCTACAGTGGATTAGAAGCAACTCTTAAATTTAACGACTGGAAGAAAGTATGACAAACGGACACGGTATCAAAGTTCGCAAGCGAAGCGGCGCTGTGGAGGCGCTGAACCTCGATAAGATCCACAAGATGGTAGAGGAAGCTTGCGAGGGGTTAGGGAGCGGTGTGAGCGCCTCTCAGGTGGAGATGAACTCAGGTCTCCAGTTCTTCGATGGCATCGAGACAAAGGACATTCAGGAGATCCTGGTGCGTTCTGCTAGCGATCTGATTAGTTTGGACACCCCCAACTATCAGTTCGTTGCTGCTCGCCTGCTTCTCTTCGCGGTTCGTAAGCAAGTCTTTGGATCGGACTGGGTAAATGGTCATCCTAATGTACATGATCATGCTGTTGGTTGTGTATCGAGAGGCGTATATGATGGAGAGATCTTGGGTAAATACTCTATGGAAGAGTGGGACAAGATTGATAGTTGGATTGATCATGATCGTGACATGCTATTCACTTATGCAGGTCTACGTCAGGTCGTTGATAAGTACCTCGTGCAAGATCGATCCAGTGGCGAACTATATGAGACGCCACAATATATGTACATGATGATTGCTGTTACCCTATTCCAAAACTATCCCAAGGAAACACGTCTCGATTATGTCAAGCGATACTACAACGCAATCTCAAAGCACAAAATCAACATTCCCACACCTATCATGGCGGGGGTTAGAACTCCACTTCGACAATTTGCTAGCTGTGTGCTTGTTGACAGCGATGACACCCTCGATAGTATCTTTACTAGTGATATGGCTATTGGCAGATACGTTGCACAAAGGGCGGGCATCGGTATCAACGCAGGTCGCATCCGTGGCATCAACAGTAAGATCCGAGGCGGAGAAGTTCAGCACACAGGCGTTGTCCCTTTCCTCAAAAAGTTTGAAGCAACTGTCAGATGCTGCACTCAGAATGGCATCCGAGGTGGATCAGCGACTGTCCACTTCCCAATCTGGCACCAAGAAATCGAAGACATTCTAGTCCTTAAGAACAACAAAGGTACAGAAGATAACCGAGTTCGTAAACTAGATTACTCTATTCAAATCAGCAAGCTGTTCTATGAGCGTTTCATCAACAACGAAGACATCTCCCTCTTCAGTCCACACGACGTTCCTGGTCTGTATGATGCTTTTGGCACTCCTGGATTTGACGAGTTATATCGCTCTTACGAATCTAATCCAGACATTCCAAGACGATCTATTGGCGGTCAAGAACTTATTCTGGACCTCCTGAAGGAGAGAGCAGAGACTGGTCGAATCTATATCATGAACATCGACCACTGCAATGAGCATTCCTCATTCAAAGACAAGGTGAACATGTCTAATCTCTGTCAGGAGATTACACTTCCCACCACTCCTCTCCAACATATTGATGGTGAAGGTGAGATTGCCCTGTGTATTCTCTCTGCTATCAATGTTGGTAAGATCAACAAACTTGATGACCTAGAAAACCTCTGTGACCTTGCAGTCCGTGGTCTAGAGGAACTTATTGACTATCAAGATTATCCTGTGGAAGCAGCAAGGATTAGCACTCTTGCTCGCCGTTCTCTCGGCATTGGTTATATCGGACTAGCACACTACCTCGCCAAGCAAGGAGAACACTATGACGATCCACGAGCATGGAAACTCGTCCATGATTTGTCTGAAGCTTTCCAGTTCTATCTACTCAAATCCAGTAACGCAGTTGCCCAGGAAAAAGGTGCATGTGAATACTTCACTCGCACCAAGTATGCAGACGGTATCCTCCCTATCGACACTTACAAGCGTGACATCGATGAGTTCTGTGGAGACACATTGAACTATGATTGGGAATCTCTTAGAACATCTATCACCACCCATGGTCTACGGCACTCAACATTGTCCGCACAGATGCCATCAGAGAGCAGTTCCGTTGTGTCAAATGCCACAAACGGAATCGAGCCTCCTAGAGCATATATGTCCGTTAAAAAGTCAAAGAAAGGACCACTCAAGCAGATCGTTCCTCAGTATGGTAGTCTCAAAAATAACTATACTCTTCTCTGGGACATGAAGGACAACGATGGTTATATCAAAATTGTCGCTGCGATGCAAAAGTTCTTCGACCAGGCAATCTCTGGTAACTGGAGTTATAATCCAGAGAACTATGAGAACAATGAAGTTCCTGTTTCTGTCATGGCAGGTGACCTTCTGAAGACCTACAAGTATGGTTGGAAGACTTCTTATTATCAGAACACTTATGATATCAAGAGTGACGAACCACAACTAACAGAAGAAAAGAAAGCATCAATCCAAGACTTATTAGACGACATTTTCCAAACGGAGGAAGAAGATTGTGACAGTTGCAAAATTTAGAACGAGCGAACCAATGCGTAGCAAGGTAGAGGGGATGACGGTGTTCAACACCACTCAGTTGGACAGCACAAAACAAAAGATGTTCTTTGGACCTCCTCTGGGGGTTCAGAGATATGATAAGTTCAAGTATCCTGTGTTTGATAAACTCACGCAGCAACAGCTTGGATACTTCTGGCGTCCTGAGGAGGTATCTCTCCAGAAGGATCGTGCTGACTATCAAACTCTAAACGCAGCACAAAAGCATATCTTCACTTCTAACCTGAAGTATCAGATCCTTCTGGACTCTGTGCAGGGTCGTGGTCCTGGGATGGCTTTCATGCCTTACTGTTCTCTTCCAGAACTAGAAGGTGCTATGAATATCTGGCAGACCATGGAGATGGTCCACAGTCGCTCTTACACCCACATCATCAAGAATGTCTATGCTGATCCCTCTGATGTCTTTGACCACATTCTAGACGACGAGAAGATCCTCTCACGAGCACAATCAGTTACCCATGCTTACGATGAGTTTCTACGAGCAGCACAAGAGTGGGGTGCTGGTCGTCAGTGGGAACATGCTTTAGAAGGTGTCGATAATGCTATGTGGGAACTCAATGATCTCAAGAGAAAGTTATATCGAGCGGTCGCTAATGTCTATATCCTTGAGGGAATTAGATTTTACGTGTCGTTTGCATGTTCTTTCGCTTTTGGTGAACTTAAACTCCTGGAAGGAAGTGCCAAGATCATCGGACTCATCGCCAGAGATGAATCCCAACACATGACAATCACCCAGAATATCCTAAATAAATGGAAGGAGGGCGATGATCCAGAGATGGTCCAGATCGCCAAGGAAGAAGAGGAAAATGTCTATGACATGTTCCGTCAGTGTGTAGAGGAGGAGAAGCTCTGGGCAGAGTATCTGTTCAAGGATGGTTCTATCATCGGATTGAACGATAAACTGCTTGCCAAGTATGTTGAATGGACTGCCAATCGTCGCCTGAAGTCTATTGGACTGAAGGCAATCTTTGACACACCAGTATCAAACAACCCACTTCCCTGGACTGAGCACTGGTTATCTTCCAAGGGTATGCAAGTCGCTCCTCAAGAAACAGAGGTCGAATCATACCTAATCGGGAGCATCAAACAAGATGTCAAAAAAGACACCTTCGCAGGATTTCAACTATAAGTTCGAACACCACTGGGGTGGTGAAGACAACTGGTACACCAAGGGTAAGAGGTGGGCGAACAAACAAAAGTTCCCCATCAACCATCTTGCCCTTGGTGCTATTGAATGGTTGCGTGAACGCTGGGTAGATGGTAGAGTGGAGATGGAGATGGCATCCATCGACAAACAAGTCAAATACATTGGAGAAATCTGGGACAAAGAAGATGAGCTCAACCGACAACCAACAGTGGAAGAGAGACCTTCTAGCGTGTCCGACCTTCCAACTCTCTCAATTAGAAATCCAGTTGTTGAGAGAGGGACCGAAGAGCCTAGCACAAGCGTGGCATCTTCAAGCATTGAAAATCCGTTTCCTGACCCATGGGACGGGGACTGGAACGATGCGGTCTGGACCTGGCAACGAATAAATAAGGAGAGATCGTTATGAGTATGTGGCAAAGGATAAAGAATATTCGAATCCCTGGATCTATCGTGGCAGCGTCTTTGACGGGAGCGATATTGGGGACTACTATGGTTTTGTTTACCGTATTACCTGTAGCACCACCAACCGTTCGTACATCGGAAGAAAATACTTCTGGCAAAAACGAAAGCCTCCAAGTGTGGATAAAACTACAAAGCGGAGAAGAGTTACTAGTGAAAGTAACTGGAAACTCTACTATGGAAGTTCTGATGAACTTAAGGAGGATCTTAAACTCTATGGACGGGACGCTTTTAGTAGAGAAATCCTTTCTCTCCACACCACCCCAGGAAGAGTAAACTACGAGGAGACTCGCCAACTGTTCCTTCACGATGTCCTGACCGAGAGCTTGACGGATGGCACACCTGCCTTCTATAATAGCAACATCCTCGGTCGCTACTACCGTAAGGATTACTTTGAGCCGTGTGAAGGATCTAACCCTTGAGACGGATGCTGAATTCAATTAATTTAATGATCAAAAAATTACTTCCTATCGCTTTGGCGACTTCTATTCCTGCTGCTTGTGCTTACCCTAGCATCAGCGAGATCAAAAACCCTCCTGCTGTTGATGTAGCGGTCAATGTAGAGAAGGCAGTCCCCATTGAGGTAGTAGAAAAGGAGTGGAAATGCCCAGGATGTAATTACAATGAGAAATATGTCCTGCAAAAACTCCAAGAAAAAACCAAGATCTCAGATCGCAATGCACTTGCTACGATCATGGGAAACATTAAGTCTGAAAGCAACTTCCATCCCAACATTTGCGAGGGAGGGGCTAGAGTTCCTTACAACGCTTGCCGTAGCGGGGGGTATGGTCTTATTCAGTGGACCTCTATAGGACGTTACAGAGGTCTTGGATCTTTCTGTAATAAATACAAGTGTGACCCGAGCAGTTTGGAAGGACAAGTTCGTTACATGATTAACGAACCACAATTCCAGAAAGTTCTTCCAGAATTTGAAGGTAGCGGTATGCCAGTTCACCAATATATGGTTGGAGCATACTACTGGTTGGGTTGGGGTATTAAAGGATACCGCGAACAATATGCCTACCAATATACAAAGAAATTGGTCTGGGCTTGACAATCGAATATAGACCCTCTATAATGTGAGGGTTCACATGACTCAGTAGCTCAGTGGATAGAGCAACTGCCTTCTAAGCAGTCGGTCGTTGGTTCGACCCCAACCTGAGTCGCCAGTCGGCATGGCGGAATTGGTAGACGCGCTGGGTTTAGGTTCCAGTGTCCTTGCGACGTGGAGGTTCAAGTCCTCTTGCCGACATTCCAACTTACTAATTGGATCATGTCTTTAATTTCTAAACAAGACCGTGCTATGGCGGTTGAGGCGCTTGAGTTTTATATCATGCATCTCAAGAAGGATGATTGTACGCAAGCATCTATCACCGCCTTTCAAACACTTCTCAATTGGATCGAGTTGGAACAATATAAAAAGGGCGATTAGCGCAGCGGTAGCGCAGCTGCTTTACACGCAGTTGGTCGTTGGTTCGAATCCGACATTGCCCACTTAACTTCTAGAGGTTAAATGAATAAAAATGTTATCCGTAAGATGCCGCATGTGTGGCAACGAGCTAGAGGCTCACCCGACTAAAACAAAGTGTTGTGGTTGTCCCAACATGACAACCATTGTTGGTGAAAAAATCACTGCTGTAGACTTGTCTGAAGTAGTGTTGCTCAATTCTAACAACATTATAAAGAAACAACCAATATTGTCAAATGCTGACCTAAAATACCAAGAGGAACGACGCCAACGCAAAGTTCGTAAACTTGATTTTGAGGTCCGCTAATGATTAATCTTCACCAACGCTTCAATCACTACCTGCATACCGATAAAAAGGTTGATCTGCAGGATGTGAACGAACGTATCATCAGTTATGGCTGGTGTGACAATGGTAAAGATTTAACTGGTTACTATGTCTTGACAGAAAACTATGAACTGGTGTATAATCTAAAAGACCAGTTCCAATCTAAAAACTTAAGGAGAGGTGGTCGAGTGGTTGAAGGCTCTAGTCTTGAAAACTAGCGAAGTGAAAGCTTCCGTGGGTTCGAATCCCACCCTCTCCGCCTTCGGAATGTAGCTCAGTTTGGTAGAGCACTCGCTTTGGGAGCGAGATGTCGCAGGTTCGAATCCTGTCATTCCGATTGTGAAATATATATTATTTTCCATCACAACTATGGCATTTACCATCTACTCAAAACCAGGATGCCCTTACTGCGAAAAGTTTGTGGCAATTGTAGAACATGAAGAACTTCCACATGTAGTATATGAATTGGGTAGAGACTTCACAGGGGAAGAATTCTACGCAGAGTTTGGTGAAGGTGCTACATTCCCTCAAATTGTTCTTGGTGATCTTTATCTAGGAGGTTGTCAAGATTCTATCCGTTATATGCAAGAAAAAGAAATTTGTTGTGTACCATGACTGAAGTAACTGAACTTGAGTTTGAAAAAAACTTTGATGACTACATGGAACGAATCGAAAATCAAAAAGAGGAGTTCCTAATTAGACGTGCTGATGGCACTGCTGTTGTAGCAGTCCCAGCAGGTGAAGAATATAATTATCTTTGGGATCACGATGATGCTTCTTAGATCACTGAAACGCAAGTGGAAAAATAGACCTCGCACTCGTAGAGAGTGGGTAAGATTATATGTTTCATATTTGAAGCGTATTCCAGAGAGGCAATACTGGCCAATCTTTATTATTCTGTCTCTCTACTTTGTCGTTCCGATGAGTGAGATTACAGTAACACTTGGAGCACTTCTCTATTTCAAATTTGAAAAGAGAGTTCGACCAGTCATTGAAAAACTCACCAAGAGATTGCCTGACTGGTTGCGCTATGGTGGTAGCATTATCTTTTTCCTTGTGATGATTGATGACACTTTGTTTTATTTTGGTTTGATGGCTCTGGCAGCATGGAGTACCAAGCAAGTTCAGAAATCCAATTCCGAAACTGACACAGACCCTTCACAAGACCAAGAGGGTGTGCTAGAATTACAAGGTAATCAGGAGACACATGAAACCGACTGTAATTCTTGAGCGTTCCCCCTATCGTTATGTCCAGTGCGGTCTCCTAGAGATCAACGGTAAACCTGATTACCGTATCCAAAAGTTCAACGAGTGGACCAAGCGTTATACAGACATGTATTTGCTTGACAACCAGATGCAACTTGATGTATGCTTAGAAGATCCTGAATATACTAAGTGGTTAGATCCTGACCCTGAGGTTGGTGCTTACCGCAAGTTTGACTAGTCT
>Ga0213866_10003122_pt1 | contig 11389 bp, 12 predicted proteins | sample PICome_11_FD_160079 | JGI IMG/M metagenome (GOLD analysis project Ga0213866, IMG submission 160079) | Coastal seawater microbial communities near Pivers Island, North Carolina, United States - PICO284 | ecosystem: Environmental > Aquatic > Marine > Coastal | place: USA: North Carolina... | reverse complement strand
AGAAATTTTCTTTCTTCTATTGGATTTAAATTTACTTTGAATAGAGCACGTAAAGTATCATTTTTTGCAAACTCTGCAAACATACCAGGAATTAGTTTGGGTGTAGCTGAACAACCAACATATTTAAAAAATGTAGATATACCTGGGGACAAATTAGTTTTTGATGATTTTAATTTGCGTTTTATTGTGGATGAAAATCTAGAGAATTATATGCAAATACAAAATTGGATGCGTGGACTTGGTTATCCAGAATCTTTAAGTGAAATTTACAATCTACAAAGACATGATGAATCGCAGGTAGGATTTGATAGCGATTCAATGAATATATACTCTGATGGAACCTTAGAAGTTCTAAACAGTTATCAGAATACACAATTTGAAGTTGTCTTTAAAGACATGTTCCCTTACAATTTGTCTGATTTGACATTTGATGCAACAAATGCAGATACCGAATATTTTACCGCTGAGGTATCTTTTAAATACACAATCTATAATATACTTGACACTAAAGGAAATAGACTATGATTTTTGATCTTGAAGAAATTCAAAAGATGTGGGAAAAAGATGCTCACATTGATATGGATAATTTACATAATGAATCAACAAAGGTTCCCATCTTACATGCTAAATATTATGAGATTTACAATAACGTAATCTTACTAAAAAAGAAAGCAGAACAACAGCAAAAAAATATTCGCCATGAGAGGTATGAATATTTTACTGGTAAAGCAGATCCAGATGTTTACTTAGAAGATCCTTTTTTTAAAAAAATAAGAGATAAAGACACTCTGCAAAAATACTTAGATGCAGATGAGAGATTATCTCAAAGTAATTTAAAAGTAGAATATTATGAGACAGTTTTAAGTTACCTAGAAAGTATTTTAAAAAACATTCATAATAGAACTTATCAAATTAAAAATGCTATTGATTTCTTAAAATTCCAGGCAGGTTATGGTTAATAATTTTGATCTAGTAATTCAAAAATCGAATGAGGTTTTTTTAAACATAAAATGTGAACCTCATATTGAATATGAATTAAGAGATTATTTTAAATTTGAAGTTCCAAATGCAAAATTTATGCCCCAATATAGGGGTAGAAATTGGAATGGAGAAATACATCTATTCGATATGAGGAAGAAGCAACTTTATGTTGGTCTTTTAGATAAACTAATATCTTTCTGTAAAAATTATAATTATGAATATAAATTTGAAGATAATAAATTTTATGGTTTGCCTTTTGAAGTAAATGATTTTATTTCAAAGGAAGGTGTAAAGGACTACATGAATTCTATATGCTCACATACTCCTAGGGATTATCAAATTGAGGGAGTATATGATGCACTAAGGCATAATCGAAAATTATTGATAAGTCCCACAGCATCAGGCAAATCACTGATGATTTATTCTGTCGTAAGATATTATGTGGATAAAGGAGAAAAAATTCTTCTAGTTGTTCCAACGACATCTCTTGTAGAGCAGATGTACAAGGACTTTGAAGATTACGGTTGGGATGCTGAGTCATATTGCCACAAAATTTATGGAGGAAAAGAAAAATCAAATAATGCTGCAGTTACAATTACTACTTGGCAATCTGTCTATAAATTAGATAGATCATTTTTTGAGAATTTTAGTGTAGTTATTGGTGATGAAGCACATTTATTCAAATCAAAGTCATTAATAGAAATAATGACAAAATTGCATCATGCAAAATATAGGTTTGGATTTACAGGAACTCTTGATGGAACTCAAACTCATAAGTGGGTTCTAGAAGGTTTATTTGGTCCTTCTTACAAAATTATTAGAACTTCCGAATTAATTGAAAAGGGTCATATTGCAGATTTAGATATTACTTGTTTAGTACTAAAGCATAATCCACAAACATTTGAATCTTATGCTGATGAGATTTCTTATCTAATACTTCATGAGAAAAGGAATAATTTTATAAAAAATCTTAGTTTAGAATTAAAAGGAAATACATTAGTTTTATTTAATTATGTTGAGCATCATGGTAAACCTTTATATGAATTAATATCTTCAAATAACAAAAATGATAATAGGAAAATATTCTTCATTCATGGAGGAGTGGATACAGAAGATAGAGAAAAAATGAGAGAAATAACAGAGAGAGAAGATAATGCAATCATTATAGCATCTTATGGTGTATTCTCTACAGGAATAAATATTAGGAACCTACATAACGTAGTTTTTGCATCTCCAAGTAAATCTAGAATTAGAAATCTACAATCAATTGGTAGGGTACTCAGAAAGAGTAAAAACAAATCAAAAGCAATGCTATATGATATATCAGATGATTGTACGCATAAATCAAGGAGAAATTATACACTTAATCATCTAGTAGAAAGAATTAAAATATATAATGAAGAAAAATTTAACTATAATGTAATAACAGTAAATTTACAGGAATAAGTCTATGGAAGATGACTTTTATGCAACTTTAAAATTAAAAACAGGAGAAGAAGTTTTCTCTAAAGTAATGCCTTGTAATGAAGAAGATAAAACTCTTTTATTAATATCCAATCCAATAACATTCTCTGAGGTTACATCTAGGAATGGATCTACTGGATATAAAATAGAACCTTGGTTAAAAACTTCAAAAGAAGATCTTTTTGTACTTGATATGAATGATATTTTAACAATGTCTGAATCAAAAGATATTAAAATGATTATGATGTATCAATCATGGGTTAGAGAATCTGAAGAATTTAGACATAATCCAAATGATACCAGAAAAAAGATCAATAGGAAGATGGGATATATTGCTAATGTAAATGATGCTAAAGAGATATTAGAAAGATTATTTAAAGATAGCTAAGCTGTAGTTATTAACCTTAGCAAAGGTATTGTAACAAGAATCAGAGGTTGTGTCAAGCTTGATTAATGCTATGGTTATCTGCTATACTTATTATTAACAAGACCTAACATTCTAGATTTATAATGGTAACTAAAAGAAAGAGATCCATCCATTATGTTAATAATAAAGACTTCTTAATCGCTTTGATTGAGTATAGAAAGTCTGTTGAGATAGCAGAGGAAAGAGGAGATCCTAAACCAACAATTCCAAATTACATTGGAGATTGTTTTTTAAAAATTGCTACTCATCTATCATTCAAACCTAATTTTGTGAATTATATTTTTAAAGATGATATGATTTCTGATGGAATTGAAAATTGTGTTCAATATATACATAATTTTAATCCAGAAAAATCTCAAAATCCCTTTGCATATTTTACTCAAGTTATTCATTACGCATTTTTGCGTAGAATTCAAAAAGAGAAAAAACAACTTGAGATTAAAAATAGAATTTTAGAAAAGACTGGTTATGATGAAGTGTTTTGTGATGATAACTTGATTGATGGAATTAACTATTCTGACTATAATTCCATTAAAGATAATATCCATTCTAAAACTCGTTATCAATGAAAGTTGCAATAATTACCGACCAACACTTTGGTGCTCGTAAAAATTCAAAATTGTTTCATGATTATTTTTTAAAATTTTATAATAATGTTTTTTTCCCAACGTTAGAAGAAAGGGGAATTAAAACAATTATTGATATGGGGGACACTTTTGATAATAGGAGAGGTATTGATTTTGCTGCTCTTGAATGGGCAAAAACTAACTACTATGATCGATTAGATCAAATGGGTTGCTCCATCCATACTATTGTTGGTAATCATACTGCATATTATAAAAACACCAATAAGTTGAATGCTGTAGATTTGCTTTTGAGGGAATATAAAAAACTTACAGTATATTCTGAACCAACTGAAGTAAAAATAGGAGATCTAAATATTCTTTTTATTCCTTGGATTAACGATGAAAATTCTGAAAAATCTTTCAAACTTATTAAAACTACAAGTTGCAAAGTCGCGATGGGGCACCTTGAGTTATCAGGATTCCCTCCTTATCGTGGGTTCATCATGGAAGAAGGTATGGATGGCAAATTATTTAAAAACTTCACCCATGTCTTCAGCGGTCACTATCACACTAGATCGGACAATGGAATGATTTATTACTTGGGAAATCCTTATGAAATTTACTTTAATGATGTTGATGATGTAAGAGGATTCCATATTTTTGATACTGATACCAAAGAAATAGAATCCATAAACAATCCATACAAAATACATGAAGTTATTAAGTATTCTGATGATGACCATCAACTTTTAGATGCAACTAAGTATGAAAGTAAAATTGTAAAATTGATTGTTAAAAGTAAAAAAAGTCAATTAAAATTTGAAAAGTATTTGGATAAGCTTTATTCTGCAAATGTTGCAGAATTAAAAATAGTAGAAAATTTTGCAGAAGAAAGTAGTGTAGATTTAGAATATGATTTTGAATCTGAGGATACAGTATCTATTTTGCGGAAGTATGTAGAAGAAACCGAAGAACACATCAGTAAGAAAAAGGTAAATAGTATTATACAAGAAATTTACAAAGAGTGTTCTCAAATTATCTAGTATGTATATTCTAACTTTACGCGGAAAAGAAGATCGGGGAGCATATTCTGTAATAAACTCTGAAGGAGAACAAGTCCTTTATATTTTTGAAGAAGAAGACGATGCTAATAGATTTTCCCTATGGTTAGAAAATGATGATTATCCTCCTTTAAATGTTATAGAAGTTGATAAAGAACTGATTATAAAAACTTGTAATATGCATAGATATCAGTATGCAATTATTACTCAAGATGACATTGTAATTCCTCCAGAACAAAATGATTTTATTTGAATGCATTAAGTATAAAAATTTTCTTAGCACAGGAAATCAATTTACTGAAGTAAAATTTGATGATCACAAAACTAGTTTGATCATTGGCAACAATGGATCTGGTAAAAGCACTCTTCTGGATGCCTTAACATTTGTTCTATTTGGAAAGTCTTTTAGGGGAGTAAATAAACCACAGCTAATCAATTCAATAAATGAAAAGGATTGTGTAGTTGAAATAGAATTTAAGATCTCAAAAACTAACTGGAAAGTGAAGAGGGGATTGAAACCAAACATATTCCAAATCTATAAAAATGGAGAACTTTTAAATCAAGACTCTACAACAAAAGATCAGCAGAATTGGTTAGAGTCTGTAGTTCTTAAAATGAACTATAAAACTTTTACTCAAATAGTTATTCTTGGTAGTAGTAATTTTGTTCCATTTATGCAATTATCTGCTGCCAATCGAAGAGATGTTATTGAAGATATTTTGGACATTAAAATATTTTCTTCAATGAATCTTTCCATAAAAGAAAGGTTAAAATCATGTAAAGAAGAAATAAATAAATTAGAATATAAAAAAGAAAGTTTTGCTGATAAAGTAACAATGCAAAAAAACTTTATCAAAGAAATCGAAGATTTAAGTAAATCGGATATACAATCTAAAAAAGATTTTATATTTAATTTAACTAAAGAAAATGATGAACTTCTATCACAATCTTTACTCTATGAAGATTCTCTAATTGCAAAAAAAGAAGAGATGGGAGAATATTCCAGTGCTACTTCAAAACTTCGTAAGTTGGGAAACTTAAAAGGAAAAATTACAGAGAAGGTGTCAAACATAGTTAGTGATTATAAATTCTTTGATAGTAATACGGTTTGCCCAACATGTACACAAAGCATTGAAGAGTCATTTAGACTAAATAAAATTGTAGACGCTCAAAATAGAGCAAAAGAGTTGCAGTCGGGTCTTAATGAACTTGACGAGGCAATTAAAGAGGAAGAAGAGCGAGAGCGTCACTTTTTCAAACTATCAGAAGAAGTATTAAATTTAACTAATGAGATTTCTCAAGTTAGCATTCGGATTTCTGGACACCAGAAGCAAATCAGAAATCTTGAAAGCGAAATTCAAAACATTGCCACTAAGTCTGAAGGAAGAAATTTTGAACGGGAAACTCTAAAAAATTTAGAACAAGAATATAGTTTAGTACTAAAAGATTTAAACGATAAAAAAGATCTCTTAATAAACTATAATTTTGTTTATAATCTATTAAAAGATGGTGGAGTAAAAACTCAGATCATCAAAAAATATTTGCCTGTTATTAACTCGCAAGTTAATAAGTATTTGCAAATGATGGAATTCTTTATCAATTTTAAACTTGATGAAGAATTTAATGAGTCTATTGAATCTCCAGTACAGGAAGATTTTTCTTATAGTTCTTTTAGTGAAGGAGAACGTATGAGAATAGATCTTGCATTATTGTTTACTTGGAGAGAAGTTGCAAAGATTAAAAACTCTTTAAATTGTAACTTAATCATCTTTGATGAAACTTTTGATTCTTCATTGGATGTGTTTGGTATTGAAGAGTTTATGAAAATTATTAGATTTGTCATTAAAGACGCTAACATTTTTGTTATATCGCACAAAGAGGGAATGCGTGATAAATTTAATAATGTAATTAAATTTGAGAAAGTTAAAGGATTTAGTAGGATTGCACCATGACAAAAAGTTTGGTTACTGGAGGAGCAGGATTTATTGGATCTAATCTTGTAGATTATTTGCTCTCCGAAGGACATGAAGTTGTAGTTGTTGACAATGAGTATTCTGATGCTCACGATCATTTTTATTGGAATGATAGGGCACAAAACTACAAGTATGATATTAGAGACTATGAAAATACTCGTCCACTTTATGATGGAGTTGATTATGTGTTTCATATTGCTGCAGAAGCAAGAATCCAACCCGCAGTAGAAAATCCAATTCAAGCAGTTGATATTAATTGTGTTGGAACTGCAACTGTTTTACAATGTGCCAGAGAAGCGGGGGTTAAAAAAGTAATATATTCTTCAACTTCTTCTGCATATGGAATGAACCCTATCCCTAATGTAGAGACTCAACCAGATGATTGCTTGAATCCTTATTCCGTATCTAAAGTATCTGGAGAAAAACTATGTACAATGTACACAAATTTATTTGGACTTAAAACAATTATCTTCAGATACTTTAATGTTTATGGTGAACGACAACCAATAAAAGGTCAATATGCTCCAGTCATTGGTAGGTTCTTTAAACAATTTGCGAGAGATGAACCTTTAACTATTGTTGGTGATGGTGAACAAAGAAGAGATTTTACTCATGTCTCTGATGTTGTAAAAGCAAACTATTTGGCAGCAACAAAAGAAGTTGATTCTCAATATTATGGTAAAGTATATAATGTTGGTAGTGGAACTAATCATTCAGTGAATCAAATTGCAAATATGATCTCTGCCAATCAAGTAAATATTCCACCTAGGATTGGTGAGGCAAGAGAAACACTTGCAAATAATTTTAAGTTACGTAACGTTTTTGGTTGGGAACCAAAAATTGATGTTGAAGGTTGGATTGAGATACAAATGGAAATTGAAGTTGCCACAAAGTTTTTGGCACACCATTATGGAGCATAGTCTACCAATTCAAAAACTGTCACACGGGTCTTCCTGAGGGAGGACCTTTTTTAGTATACTGACTTCAGTTAAACAAACGCCATGCTAGTCAACCTCGAAATCAAAGGGCAACTTGCAAAACTTCTTGCAACTGAGGATCTCATTATTGAGAACAAGAAAGTTGAAACTGCAATGTTCAATGTTGATACTCGCGTTTTGACTCTTCCTATGTGGGAGAGGGCATCTAATCAAGTATATGATATGCTTGTTGCTCATGAAGTTGGGCACGCAATCTTCACCCCAAATGAGGATCCAAAAGTAGAGGTTCCTATGCAATTTATCAATGTGACTGAAGATGCTCGCATTGAAAAAATGATGAAACGCAAATATGGTGGAATTACAAAAACTTTTTATCGTGGTTACAAAGAACTTCATGATGAAGATTTCTTTTCTGTTAAAGATGAAAATATTTCAGAAATGAATCTTGCGGATCGTGCTAATCTTTGGTTTAAGATTGGTAGTGTTTTTGATATTCCTATTCAAGAGGGTGAGGAAAAAGAAATCATTAATATGATTGCTTCTGCAGAAACTTTTGATCAATCTCAAGAAGCAGCAGTTGCTCTTTACAATTATTGTAAGAAGGAATTGGATCAAAGTAAGAAAGAAGAAAAACAAGACGTTAAACCTAACTCTAATGGTTCTGGATCTTCTCCTTCTGAAGAAGAACAACAACAATCAAATTCTGATGCCGAAGATCAACCAAAATTTAGTGAGCAAGAAGTTTCTTCTGGTTCTAGTTCTGGATCTACGAATGTAGAAGATTCTCATGAAACTAATATTGATGAAGAACCAAAAGTCAAAACTGATGAAAATCTAACAAGTAAACTTAAAAATCTGACATCCACTTCTCAGGGAAATGAATATGTAGAATCTCCAGATCTTAATCTTGATACAATTATCAATGCCAATAAAGAACTCCAAGATTATATTAAAGACCATTTTTCAGTCTATGTTGGCAATGAATTTGAGAATGTTGATAATGACTATAATAAGTTTAAAAAGGAATCTCAAAAAGAAGTAAATTACCTTGTAAAAGAATTTGAGTGTCGTAAATCTGCAGATGAGTATTCTCGTTCTTTCGTTAGCAAGACTGGTGTACTTGATACTTCTAAATTGCATACTTATAAATTCAATGAGGATCTCTTCAAAAAAGTAAACATTATTCCTGATGGAAAAAATCACGGATTGATTTTTATCCTTGATTGGTCTGGATCTATGACAGAAGTTTTAATGGACACAATCAAGCAACTTTATAATTTGATTTGGTTTTGTAAGAAGTGCTCTATTCCTTTTAGTGTATATGCATTTACCTTTGAATATAATACGGTCACGTATGACAATAACGGACATCCAGTAATGCTTCAACCACATTATCAAAAGAAAAGTGGATTGTTTGCAGTTGATGAAAGGTTCTCTTTGATGGAGTTCTTTTCCTCAGAAGTGTCTGGAAAGGATCTTGATCTTCATATGAAAAACATTTGGAGGTGTGCTTTTTCTATCCGTCATTATGCAAATTATACTTGCCCTCCAAGGTTGTCTCTTAGTGGAACTCCACTTAATGAAACTATTTTGAGTCTTCGTAAAATTATTCCTGTATTTAAAGCAAAGCATAAACTTCAAAAAGTTCAGTGTGTAATCCTTACTGATGGTGAAGCAAACCATTTGAACAGGCATAAAATGGTAAAACGCAATTGGGAGGCATTTGAGATTATGGGGTGTATTTCTTTAGGTTATAATACATATTATCGCAATCGTAAAACTGGATCTGTTAAGAAGATTCCTACTGAATGGTATAATTTTACTAACATGTTGCTTGAAGATTTGAAAGAGGAATTCCCTCAAGTAAATCTTATTGGTATTCGTATTATTGATCGTGATGTTTCTACTTTTATTCGTCGCTATTGTGGTTGGTATAGTGATGAATTCGATGCTTCTATGAGGCAGTGGAAAAAGAATAAATCAATTTCTATTAAAGTGTCTGGGTATGATCGTTACTTTGGTATGTCAAAAACTGTTTTGGCACAAGATGCGGACTTTACCGTAAAAGATGATGCGACTAAAACTCAAATCAAAAGTGCTTTTGTAAAATCTCTTCGTAGTAAGAAGCTAAATAAAAAGATCTTAGGAGAATTTGTAGAGTTGATTGCATGACTCAAGAAGTAACTAATTTTGGATCTTGTCCTTATTGTGGCAAAACCGATCAACCTTGCTCAGACATTACTTCAGAGGCACGGGCAAATGCCCGTGCTTTTTGTAGAAAAAAACACAACTATGAACCACTTGAAAAACTGTCCACTGGGACCTTGGAGGATTTGGAATAGGGGTTATAATTACCTTGTTCAAACAAACACCTGACACCATGGCAATGTCCGCCGATTACATCCGCACCTCTCTCCAGTCACTTTATGGTGACACTATTTCTGCAGGAGATATTCGTGCTTGGTGTGCTATGAACGATAGTAACTACCAAACTGTAACGAACAAACTCGCACAATACAAGGTTTCTCGTGGTAGTTGGAATCTTACCGTTCGGGAAAAAATGGAGCAAAAGTACCAGTCTAGCCCCACTATTATTCCCGCTCAGGAACAAAATCTTATCCCAGAAAAAGATGATACCTTCGTCAAGTTTGGTAATTTTGGCGACATTCGCAAAATTATTCAGTCCAGTCTTTTTTATCCGACGTTCATTACGGGTCTGTCGGGTAATGGTAAAACGTTCTCTGTGGAACAAGCGTGTGCTCAGTTGGGTCGTGAACTGATCCGTGTAAACATTACTATCGAGACTGATGAAGATGATCTCATTGGTGGATTCCGTCTTGTTAACGGTGAGACCGTTTGGCACAATGGTCCAGTCATCGAAGCCTTGGAGCGCGGTGCGATTCTATTGCTTGACGAGATTGACTTGGCTTCCAACAAGATTCTTTGCCTTCAATCCGTCCTCGAAGGAAAAGGTGTCTTCCTGAAAAAGATTGGTAAGTATGTCCGTCCTGCTGCTGGGTTCAATGTATTTGCTACTGCTAACACTAAAGGAAAGGGTTCTGATGACGGACGCTTCATCGGAACCAACGTACTCAATGAAGCATTCCTCGAACGCTTCCCTGTGACCTTTGAGCAGTCTTACCCCGCTCCTGCAGTAGAGCAGAGGATTCTTGAGGGTATTTCTCTTGATCTTGGTATTGAAGATCGTGATTTCTGTAAGCGTCTTGTTGACTGGGCAGACATTATTCGTAAGACGTTTTTCGATGGTGGAATTGACGAGATTATTAGTACTCGTCGTTTGGTCCATGTTATCCGTGCTTACAGCATTTTTGCGGATAAGGCAAAAGCAATTCAAGTTTGTGTGAATCGTTTCGATGATGAAACAAAGCAAGCATTTTTGGAACTTTATGATAAAGTAGATGTGGACTTTGAGATGCCTTCTGAAGAACAGCAGAAGCAGGCTCTTGACTCACATAATTTCTCTTGATATAATCTAAGTAGGAGACTTATTGTTATGCAATTTGACGAATCTGTGGAGGTCGAAGACCTCCTTTCACAACACTTTGACTTTATTGACCCAAAGTATCTAAGTTATGATGCTGCAGGAAACGAATTTACTACGTTATTTGGTATGGAAGAACAAAAAGCACCAAGCACAATTATTCGCGAAAACACAAATGGGTTTTGGAAATATGAAGAAGACAAAACTCTAAAAGAAGTTCAAGATTATCTTTCTGGAACTTACAAATCACACTACACCTCTCAAGATTCTAAGACCCAAACCCTTGATTTGATTGAGAGTATTGGTGATGCAGAACCATTCTGTCGATCCAATGCAATAAAGTATCTGTCTCGATTTGGTAAAAAGAATGGTAAATCGAAGATGGATATTTTGAAGGCAATCCATTATTGTGTCCTTCTTTATCACTTCTCTGGTCTTCACAAACCAAACTCATCTGACTATCCTTATTGATTATGA
>Ga0213866_10003121_pt1 | contig 11390 bp, 11 predicted proteins | sample PICome_11_FD_160079 | JGI IMG/M metagenome (GOLD analysis project Ga0213866, IMG submission 160079) | Coastal seawater microbial communities near Pivers Island, North Carolina, United States - PICO284 | ecosystem: Environmental > Aquatic > Marine > Coastal | place: USA: North Carolina... | reverse complement strand
CTCCTGTTTTAGCCGCTGCATCAATCAATTTTAGGTCAGTATCAATAAAAATAGAGGTTCGTATTCCAGCATTTTTAAATTCAGCAATCACTTCTTGTAAATACGATTGATGTGTAATGGTATCCCAGCCAGCATTGGAGGTTATTTGATCTACACTATCAGGAACCAAAGTAACCTGAGTAGGCTTTACATCTAAAACTAAATCCATGAATTTTCGAATTGGGTTCCCTTCAATATTATATTCGGTTGTTACAATCGACTTTAAATCGTAGGCATCTTGATATCGAATATGGCGTTCATCGGGTCTTGGGTGAATGGTGATTCCTTCAGCACCAAACTCTTGAATATCTGTTGCTACTTTTAATAAATCTGGCACATTTCCACCTCTAGAATTACGCAACGTAGCAATTTTATTAATATTAACACTTAACTTTGTCATTGGTTTCAAATAAAACACAAAGGTAATTCATTTCAGCATTTTAGACTATATTCGTAACACATGAATCTAAAAGAATACATCCTTAACGAGATTAAAGTCCTAACAATGAACAGCACTATAAAACATGCTCAGGAATTGTTTGAAAACTTTCCCATTACCCATGTTCCTATTGTAGAAGATGGACATTTATTAGGATGTGTTTCTGAAGGAGATGCTCAGACAATTGAAAACAATCAAACTACCATCGCTGAACATTCAGATTTAATAGACTATTTCTTTGTGAATGAAAGCTCTACCACGCTTGAATTGATCAAGCTATTTGCAAACAACGATTGCAATATTCTTCCTGTTCTGAATGATGATAAAATTTACTTAGGGTACTTTGACCTCAATGACATAATAGATGTTTTTTCAAATAGCCCTTTTCTATACGAGAATGGCGTTGAAATTGTGGTGGAGAAATTAACTAATGATTACTCTGGCAGTGAGATAAGTCAAATCGTAGAAAGCAACAACGCAAAACTCCTTGGATTCTATCTTTCACAAGAAACCTCTAATTACATTCAGGTAACTATAAAGGTTGTTTCTGATGACATCAATGAGATCATTCAAACATTTAGAAGATATAACTACAATATTATTTCTCAACATCAAGACGATTTCTATTTACAGGACTTAAAAGATAGATCTGAATATTTACAAAAATACCTTGACATGTAATGAAAAAAGTAGCAGTTTTTGGACAAACATATACAGTAAATGCTTCTAAGGAAATTAAAATTCTAATTGAATCTTTAGAGAATAATAATATTGTTATCTTCTTTGAAGAGAACTTTTACAATGCTTTAAAACAGCACGGTCATTTAACCAAAAAACACCCTACATTTTCAAACTTTGATGAGCTAAATAATTCCTTTGATATCTTCTTTAGTTTAGGTGGAGATGGAACCATACTAAGAGCTATTACTTATGTAAGAGACTTGGGGATTCCTATTTTGGGAATTAATACAGGAAGATTAGGATTTCTGGCTAACATACAAAAAAATGCTATTGAAGAGTCTATTGAACTTTTAATGGCAAAAAATTATCGAATTCAAGAGAGAACCTTATTAAGCATTCATACAGAACCCTATACAGAAGGCTTTGATGGTATCTTTTTTGCACTAAATGAAATTACCATTGCTCGAAAGAACACAACATCCATGATTGGTGTCAAAACCTTTTTAGACAACGAATACTTGACCAACTATTGGGCAGATGGTCTCATTATTGCAACACCAACAGGGTCTACCGGATATTCGCTGAGCTGTAATGGTCCCGTTATTTCTCCCAATTCTAAAAACTTTGTCATCACCCCTATTGCTCCCCATAATTTGAATGCCAGACCTATGGTAATTCCTGACAACACTAGTATAGCCTTGGAAGTAGATTCTAGAGAAAAAAACTTCTTAATTTCACTAGATTCTCGTATTACTTCGGTTCCAATAAACACTAAAATATATATTAAAAAATCTCCGTTTACCATTAAGACTATTATCCCTTCCAACCAATCCTTTTTAACCACACTTAGAACCAAACTTTTGTGGGGAGAAGACACTAGAAATGAATCCAACCTTTGACCTTGTTCTGACAATAAAAGATCAAAATCTAAGTTATTCAAAAAAGACTCGTGTATTAACTTTATTAAGCAAATAGATTTATTTATATTTGCTCGCTATTTTTTAGGATGGGAAGGTATTTAATGTTGTTACTATGTATTTGCATTTCAAGCAATTGTTTGTCGCAAATTAATGAAATAGGCTTTTTTGTTGGGGGAACTAATTACGTTGGAGACGTAGGAAGAACTAATTATATTCAACCCAACAACCCAGGAGGGAGTATCATATACAAATACAATATCAATCCGAGAATAGCTTTCAGAGCATCATACAGTCATTTTTTATTGAAAGGTGATGATGGAGATTCTGAAAATGCAGTTAGGCAACAAAGAGGGTTTAGTTTTAAAAATCCTATAAACGAGTTCGCAGTGGGAATAGAATACAACTTTTTTGAATACGATTTGTCTTCCTCTGATAAGACAAATACTCCGTACATTCTTTTGCAAGTTGCCGCGGTGGATTACGAAACTCCTAGATTACAAAATTCTACTGGTAATTACAGGTTTACTCGTAACACGAGTTTATCCATTCCATTTGGCCTTGGTTACAAAACCAAAGTTTTTGGAAAAATCGCCTTTGCTGTAGAAGCCTCTTTTAGATATACTTTTACAGATAAGTTAGATTATTCAACCAATCAATTTCCAGAGTTAGATTTTGGAGGCACCTCAAACGATTGGTATATGTTTACTGGTATTTCTTTGGTGTATACTTTTGGAAGACCAGCATGTTTTGCAAATCGTAGATAGTTTATGGATAAAAGATTACGCATTGACCCAAATAATGTTCCCAATCACGTAGCCGTCATTATGGATGGTAACGGCCGTTGGGCTAAAGGAAAGGGTATGAACCGTATTTTTGGACATAAAAATGCGTTGACTGCTGTGAGAGAAACAATTGAAGCTGCTGCTGAAATTGGAACTAAGGCTATTACTTTATACGCTTTCTCTACTGAAAATTGGAATCGTCCCAAAAGAGAAGTCAATGCATTGATGAGCTTACTCATTAGTTCATTAAATAAAGAACTTCCTACTTTTCAAGAAAATAATGTCATGGTTAATGCCATTGGAAGCATTGAAAGTTTACCAGAAAATGCAAAAAGTACCTTGGCAGATGTTATTGAAAAAACTAAAACAAACAATCAAATTGTATTAACCTTAGCATTAAGTTATGGTGCAAGAGAAGAAATTGTTAATACTATTAAAAACATATCTAAAAAAGTTGTTAATAAAGAACTTACCATTGAAGAAATTGACGAAAACATTATAAATAATCATTTATATACGTTTAATTTGCCCGACGTTGATTTGATGATAAGAACAAGTGGAGAACAAAGAATAAGCAACTTCCTTTTATGGCAAATGGCTTATGCCGAATTATATTTCACAAATATACTTTGGCCAGATTTTAGAAGAGAGCATTTTTATGATGCAATTATAGAATACCAGAATAGAGAACGAAGATTTGGAAAAACTAGCGAGCAAATTACACCTATTAAGAAGTAGTATTTCTACTACTTCTTTACTTATATTTTTACTAACACTGACTACTTTGTCTCTGAAGGCTCAGACGCCCCAAGATTCTACTTTGGTAGGAAAAAAGGATACAATTCCTGTTCAAAAAAATATAACCTACGAAAAGGGAAAGGAGTATATCCTTGGAGGTATCTCTGTAACAGGACTTAAGAAGTTTAGTGAAGCTACTGTAAAAGTATTTACAGGACTAAAAGTAGGACAACCCATTAAACTTCCTGGTGATAAATTAACCAGCGCTATAAAAAAGCTATATGAAAGTAAGCAGTTTAGTATTGTTGATGTCTACCTGTCTAGAGTTGATGGCAATTCCGTTTATCTGCAGTTTGATGTACAAGAATTACCCCAACTTAATAATATCCAAATAACTGGGATTCGAAAAGGTCAAATCAAAAGTCTCCAAGAGGATGCTGGATTAAAAATGGGGGCTATGGTTACAGACAACTTAATTGTAACTACCAAAAACTACTTTAAAAAGAAATACACCGATAAAGGTTTTCTAAAAACCAAAGTGAGTGTTAATACTCGAGTGGATTCATCAGACATTAATACCGTGAACATGAAAGTTCACATTGACAAAGGAAAGAAAATTAAGATCAAGAACATCCGATTTGATGGGAACGAAGCACTCACTGACGGAAAACTTCGATCAGCCATGAGCAATACAAAAAGAAAATTCTTAGGAAGATTTTGGAAAGGATCTAAGTACATTGAAGATGATTTCAACGAAGACCTAGAAAGTATTTTAGAGAAATATAGCAGACTTGGGTTTAGAGATGCAAGAATTTTAAAAGATTCCGTTTCTTGGAATGATGATAACACCATCAATATTGATATCAAACTTGAAGAAGGAAAACAGTATCGATTTGGTGATATCATCTATGTTGGAAATAGAAGTTATACCGATGAATTCTTAAATTCTATCTTGAAAATTCAGAAAGGAGATGTGTACAATGGAGCAGTTTTAAAAGAAAGAATTTCAGGAGATGGAACTCCTACTTCAGAAGACATTCAAACTTGGTATCAAGATAATGGGTTCTTATTTTCTCAAATTAATGCTGTTGAAACCAAGGTTGTAAATGATTCCATAACTGTAGAAGTTCGAATTCGAGAAGACGAAAAAGCTACGATAAACAAAGTTACAGTTAGTGGTAATGACAAAACCAATGATCATGTTATTTTTAGAGAATTACGTGTGAAACCTGGCGACTTGTTTAGCAGAACAAACATTATTAGATCGATTCGAGAAATAGGACAGTTAGGTTTCTTTGATGCCAATGTTACGCCCGATGTAAAACCAAACTACCAAGATAAAACCGCCGATATTGATTTCACTGTTGTTGAAAGAGGAGGTAGCCAAATAGAATTGCAAGGAGGTTATGGTGGAGGATCTTTTATTGGAACTTTGGGTCTTTCCTTTAACAATTTCTCAATTCGAAATATCTTTAATAAAGAAGCTTACAAGCCTTTACCTACAGGTGATGGCCAAAACCTAGCGCTACGACTACAAACCAGTAGAACCTTTAATACCTATAGTTTCTCTTTTACAGAACCATGGTTGGGAGGTAAAAAACCTCAATCATTATCGTTTTCAGTTTATTCCTCAAAGCAGTTTCAATTAAACCCTCAAACTTTTGATGTAGATAGAAGTAGAAACTTAGGAATTGTTGGGGTTTCAGTTGGTTTAGGTAAAAGATTGCAATGGCCAAGTGACTTTTTTACACTATCACAAACTATTAGCTATCAAAGCTTTAACCTGAACGATTATCAGTTTAGAGTTGGAAACGATATCCTTAGTGATGGAGATCTAAATAATCTATCATACAATATAACACTTTCTAGAAATTCAGCAGGACCAAGTTTAATATTCCCTACATCAGGATCTACGTTCAGTGTGAGCGCTAAAGCAACCTTTCCTTACTCTTTATTTAGTGATAAAGATTATCGAAACCTCCCTCCAGCTGAAAGATTTAAATGGTTAGAATATTATAAGCTTTTATTCAAAGGAAAGTGGTATAATGGATTTACAGACAAGTTAGTACTCATGTCTAATGCAGAGTTAGGGTATTTAGGTTTTTATAATGACGAATTAGGTAGTACACCTTTTGAACGTTTCTTTGTTGGAGGAGATGGTATTGCTCAATTTCAATTAGACGGAAGAGAAAACATTGGTTTAAGAGGGTATCAAAACAACCGATTATCTTCTATTGATGGTGGTACTATTTATAATAAATTTCAACTAGAGTTACGATACTCTATTGTAGACAATCCCTCTGCCTCTATCTACACATTAGGATTCTTAGAGGCTGGAAACTCCTATGACAATTTTACAAACTTTAATCCGTTTAACTTAAAGAGATCTGCTGGTTTTGGTGTACGTATTTTCATGCCTGCCTTCGGTTTGTTAGGAATTGATTTTGCTCACGGTTTTGATCCATTACCTGGACAAATTCAAAAATCAGGATGGCAAACACACTTCATCATTGGTCAGCAATTCTAAAAACGGAAAAGTAATTTAATATATTTGGCATGATATTTTCTAAGCATACTATGATGAGGTTACAAATCTCTTTGTGTACACTAATGTTCTTTACCCTTATGTCTTTTGGTCAAAAAGCACAGAGGGTTGCTTATATAGACATGGAATATATTTTAAGTAATGTTCCTGAATATTTAGATGCTCAAAATACGTTAGACGCTAAGGTAACAAAGTGGAGATCTGAACTAGATAAACTGACACGGTATATCGAAAAATTAAAAACAGACCTCGCCAATGAAAGAGCTATCCTTACGCAAGATTTAATTCAAGATAAGGAGGATGAAATAACATTAAAACAAGAGGAATTACGAAGATTAGAGTCTTTGTATTTTGGTCCAAATGGAGATATGTTTCTGCTGCGAAAGCAACTAGTAAAACCTGTGCAAGACCAAGTATACAATTCTATTCAAGACATTGCCTCTCGAAGAAAATACGATTTCGTTTTTGACAAATCTAGTGACTTGGTTATGCTTTATTCCAATAAAAAATACGATATTAGCGACCTCGTTTTAAATGACATTGTAAGAGATCGAAAAATCAAACAAAACAAAGCCAGAAGAGAAGAAAAATCTGAGCCCAACAAAGAGTTAACAGACAAACAAAAGAAAGCTCTTGAAGCAAAAAAAGCTGCCGACGAAAAGAAAGAAGCAGATCGAATAGCTAGAAAAAAGAAAATAGAAGAAGCTAGAAAGAAAAGATTAGCCGACATAGAAGCCAAAAGAAAGCTATTAAAAGATAAAAAAGAAGCTGCTAAGAAGAAAAAAGAAAACGACGAAACAAAAAAAGAACAGGATAATTAAATTAAATTAAAATAGAAATGAGAAAATTAAAAAGTTTACTATTAGTTGCATTCTTAGCGTTAGGGATGACAGGTGTTGCTAATGCGCAAAAAATAGGACACGTTAATTTAGAGAGGGTAATTGCCAACATGCCAGAAACAAGAGCTTTGCAAGCTGAGATAGCAAAAATCACAAAGACCTACAAAGATGACCTTGATAGTGAAAAGAAAAAGCTAGATGATAAAATCCAAAAGTATACGGCAGAGCAAGCTGCTCAAACGGAAGATGTCAATAAATCAAGAGTACAAGAAGTACAAAATGATAACACTAAAATTGCTAGAGCTGAACAAGCTGCAGTTCAAGATATTCAGGAAAAACAACAACGAAAGTTAATTCCGATTTTACAAAAAGCTGAAAAGGCTTTGAATGAAATTGCCAAAGAAAAAGGACTGGCATATATCTTAGATGCTTCTGCTGGAAAAGGTCTACTAATCATTAATGGTGGAGAAGATGTTTATGAGGCTGCAAAAGCTAAATTAGGCTTGCTTCCAGATCCGAAACCACAAACTTCAGAGGCTGGAAAATAATACAATTCAACATACATCAAAAAAATCCTGCTCACTAGAGTAGGATTTTTTATTTTTACTAACGATGAATACTCCCATAGGTTTTTTTGACTCGGGCGTCGGTGGAACTTCCATCTGGAAAGAGGTGTCTTCACTTTTACCCTTTGAGAACACCTTATATCTTGCTGATAGTAAAAATGCTCCCTATGGCGAAAGAGCTAAAGAAGAGATACTACAATTAAGTCTTAAAAATACTGAGTTTCTATTAGATCATAACTGCAAACTTATTGTTGTTGCATGTAACACAGCCACAACCAATGCTATTAGTATTTTACGAGAAAAATATACGGTCCCATTTATTGGTATTGAGCCAGCAATCAAACCTGCTGGATTAGTTACTAAGACTAAGAAAATAGGCATTCTAGCTACCAAAGGCACCTTAAATAGTGAGTTATTTGAAAAAACCTCTGGAAAGATTGATCCTAATATTACCATCATAGAACAGATTGGAGAAGGATTGGTCGATTTAGTGGAGAAAGGAGAGATTGAATCTGATCGGATGAACAATTTACTCAAGAAGTATTTAGAACCCATGCTAAAAGAGAATATAGATGCGCTGGTCTTAGGGTGTACACACTATCCTTATTTGACTAAAAGCATTCAAAACGTGATTGGCACCAATATACAAATTATTGATTCTGGACGGGCAGTAGCCAGACAAACGAAAAATATCCTTCAAAAATTCAATCTGTTACATCAACAACAAACACCTCCTGAACATGTTTTCTATAGCAATAGTGATAGTCTACCTCTGAGAAATTTACTATCAGACTTTAATGTTAAGATTGTAGAAACTGACTTTTAGAAAGAAGCGTTGATATTGGGACAAGCCGCTGCTCTGGGTCTTCTTGTAAATAAATTTACTCCAACTGATACTTGATGAAATCCAGCGTCCGTTAAAACGATGTCATTTAACTGTTTCGAATAGGTGTAAGAAAACATCCATTTTCTATAATTAATACCTATAATTGGTGTTATATAAGTTAAATTCTCTATAGGCTTAGCATCAAAACTTCTTCGGTAAGAGATCGCTGCCCACAACTGAGCATCGTTCAAATCTTTATATGCTTTGATGTTAAAATCTACTATTCTCTCTCCTGTCGACTCTCTTAGCTGAATCATCACAGACGGTTCAAATTGAATTATTCTATCTTCGCCAAAATAGTAGCCCAATGATAAAATATAATTTCTGAGATCTAACGGCTCTAAATTATTATTTAAGTTGTTCTTTGCAGTAAGCAAAAGGTTCTTTACTGTGAAATAAGAAGAAAAACCTTCTACGTGATACGCCACACTAAAATCAGCATTGAAATAACTATCGCTCTGAATTAACTGTGCTACCGTTGGATCTCCAAAAAACTGAGATTGATCCACTTGATTTTGAACAGCGGTTAGTGAGATCCCGAAGGATAACTGATTGATAAAATTTCCTCTATTCACATCAATATGATAAGCGTAAGTTCCTTGCACTCCTTTTTGAGAGTGAAATCCATTACTATCATTAAACAGAATAAAACCAAAAGCTGCCTTCTGTCCAAATCGATTATGGAAGCTTAACGTTTGAAGTGTAGGAGCATCTTTTATACCTGCCCATTGCTGTCTGGCTGTAAAACGCAACTTACCTGTGTTTCCAATTCCAGCGGCAGAAGGATGCACTAAATATACATTGTCGGATAGATAATCAGAGTAGATAGGCAGCGTTTCTTGTGCTGATAATCCCGCAACAAAAAGGAGGGATACAAGAGATAAAGTAAGTTTATTCAATAACTTCATAAAAGTTATAATGCTTTTAGGGTTTTCAAATATATTGTTTTTATGTGAAATATGATTCTCAACAACTTATATTTAACAACCTACTATAAAACAGTAAAAAAAGGACTTTATTGTATCTCTTTATTCTCTTTGGAAAGAATACTTATATAAAAACTATTAAGAAAGCCAATCTATGGTTTTCCTGATTGCTTCATCTAAAACTGTGTCATTCATAAATAGCTCTTTCTTTGCCTTAGCGTTTGTAAAATAATTCTCTAAAAACAATGCTTGAATATTAGTATTCAATCTCAAAAATTTTCTAGTAGTTATTACCTTAGATAGCGATTTTACTAATAACATTAAAGTTCTAGGGATAGGGATTAATATTTTTTTTTCACCCAGAATAACAGCCACTTTTTTATAATAATCTTTATATGTTACGTTTTCTCCAGACAACATATAACACTCTCCTAACCTACCATGGCTTAACGAATAAATGACACTCTTCGAAACCTCAGAAACTGACACAAAACTTTTCCCTCCATTAGGATAAAAAAGGATTTTATTATCCATCACGTACTTTGTTAATACTCCACTTGAGGGTTTCACGTCATAAGCTCCCAATAAGAAAGTTGGAGCTACGATGATAGCTGGAAAATCAGTTTCTTTTATTTCTTTCAAAAGGTATTCTTGTGCTTCATATTTGCTATATGCATAGCCCGAATGTTTAAAAAAGTTCATAAAGCCTGACGATTCATTTCCTGGATTCGTTTTAGAACCACATGTAAAACAATTAGCGCTACTGACTAAAATGAAGCGTTTGATTTGATGTTTTTTAGAAGCCTTTACTAAAGCTTTTGTACTTAATACATTGGCTAACTTATATTGTTCATAATCCATTGTCCATTGATCTGTTTTAGATGCACAATGAATTACATAATCACATGTCGAAACTATTTTCTCTATGTCTTCAAACAAATAGGAACCTATTCTTTCAATTTTGCAATCAAGCCCTTTCAAAATAGAAGTACTGCTTTTACTTCTTACTAATGCAATAACCGAATAATTAAATTTCAACAAGTCTCTAATAAGATTGTTTCCCAAAAAACCACTAGCTCCAGTTACTAAAACTGTTTCTTTCATTACTACTCTAGTTCTTTTTGAAGTTTCTTTTTCATCATATTTAATTGCATATTTACAGGTAGAATTCTTTGCAATACAGAACTAAACCTATTTACTTTACCAGGAATAATGACCGGTACTTTTTGCAAAAGTTTACGTAAACATATTTCTGCTGTTTGCTCTGGGGTTAAAATAGAACGCTTAATCAACCCTTTATGCTTGTTAATTCTAGCAGAAACTTCCTTATTTGTAGCCATTCCCCCAGGATGCGCAACGGCAACATGAACATTTGTATTTTGTAACTCAGCGTTCAACCCTCTTGAAAAAGAATACACAAAGGATTTACTCGCTGGGTATATTGTCTTAAAAGGCATTGGTGAAAAAGCGGCTAGGCTTGAGATATTCAATATATATGTTTCTTTTTGCTGCTTGAGTATCGGTAATAATTGATGTGTTAACACAACTAAGGATCTCATATTTAAGAGTAAAATATTGTCTATGTATTTCACCGTTACTTCATTAAATTTTTTAGTTCCACCTAAACCAGCGTTGTTTATTAAAATATTGATTTCATAATTTTTTAGAAATATTACCAGTTGTTCTATATTTTCATTTTTAGTTAAGTCTGTTTCATAAAATAATACTTCTACATTATAATTAATGATAAGTAACTCAGCTAATTCTTCAATTGATTCATTAGGTAGTGAAATCAATATCAGGTGATACCCTCTCCTAGCACAAACATGAGCAAATGCCTTGCCCAACCCTTGGCTAGCGCCTGTAATAACCACATACTTTTTCATAGGAATTATGTATTTATTCTTTGATTCCTTTAGCAATTTTCCCCTCTACACTATTTAATTTCATATAATTGAAGTCATCCCAAATCTGATTGGGTTTATTAACTATTATTTTATATGCTGAATCTTCAACAAGTGCCTTTACT
>Ga0213866_10003120_pt1 | contig 11393 bp, 16 predicted proteins | sample PICome_11_FD_160079 | JGI IMG/M metagenome (GOLD analysis project Ga0213866, IMG submission 160079) | Coastal seawater microbial communities near Pivers Island, North Carolina, United States - PICO284 | ecosystem: Environmental > Aquatic > Marine > Coastal | place: USA: North Carolina... | reverse complement strand
TATTTCTCCTGAAACTGTTTGGGACGGTTCATCAGAGTATGTTTTTCCTCCTGATACAGCGACAGGAATACAAATAAAATCTTCCCAAGGCGCTGATTCACAAGAATTCGTAGTGGAAGGGTTAGATGAAAATTTTAATAATCAAAGTTGGACTGGTAATTTAAACGGAATTTCAGATGTTGATATTGACGGCAGTTGGAGTCGAGTTTTTAGGGCGTTTAACAACGACTCTACTGAAATAGTTGGAAATATTAATATTCATGCAAGCGGCGATGCATCAACATCTTATGCGCAGGTGCTAGCTGGTAATGATCAAACCTTGATGGCCCTGTATACTGTTCCATCTAACTATACTGGATATTTAACTAATTATCACGCAACAGCACATAATCCTAGCAGCGCAAGTGATATCGATTACACACTTCAAATTAAAACTAGGTTATATGGCAAGGTTTTTAGGGTTCAAGAAATTGCTTCCGCTGGAACTAGCCACGCTATAAATCAAGATTTGCCTTTTCCTTCTCAGTTGCCCCCTAAAACAGATATTATTTTTAATATTGTGTCAGCTAATGGAAACAATGGCGCTGTTAATGCGGATTTTGACATAGCATTACATTCTTAAACGTAAAAAAAAACTTGAATTTTTAAAACGAAAATGTATTATAGTAAATAAAGGTGATCAGGTTTAAAATTAACCAAAACACTATTATAAAATATTGAACAATATATAAAAAGTTAAAGACATGTCAGAAGAACAAAACACAGATACTATTGGAGCCCTAAAGAACCGTCTCGCAAATATGCTAATCAATACTGTTTCTTTAAGTGAAACTATTAATATTTTGAGAGATTTTTGTGTTAAACGAGGAGAGGAGCTTGTAGATAACGCCTCAGAAGAGCAACTTGAAAACATTAAAAAACAGGTTAACGATTATGAGGATTCCATCAAACAGCAGCAGGAGGTTGAGCAGCAAGCATCGGCTGCAGACCCATCTGGCCCCGCTTCTGGACCCACAACCGGACCAGAGATCGTCCCTAATCCCTCAGGGCCAGATCCTTCAGGAGGATGTCAAGCAGGCTGCTAATAAGCTAAAAAATTAAGAATAAAAAGGCCCTCTAAGAGGGCCTTTTTTAGTTGAAAAAACAGTTTGTTTACATATTATTATAGAATATGAATTTACAGATCTACAAACCAAATGCAAAAAATACAGGTTCAGCTTTTAACTTTTCAATTGACACAAGAAATGAAAAACCAGTTTTTTATGTAAATGCCATTCTACAGCACTCTTGGAACAGCACAACTAAAACGGGCAGTTTTTCTGGCAATAAAGATAATCCTGACAAAAAACTTGCGATTAAGCTTAATGAATTTGAGTTAGGAGAAATGTTGTCAACCCTTAATACACGGATTCCTTGGTCTGGGTTTCATGATTTTAATGATAATAAAACATCTATAGGATTAACCCCTTGGGATAAACCTAAAAAAATAAAAGATAAAAACGGCAACTATCATGAGTTTACATCTCCAGCTTTTGGTTTTGTTGTGACTCGTAACGGTAGTCAAACTTTTAGGATTTCACTTGAACCCGGAGAGATAGAAGTCTTAAAAAGACTGGTTACCACTTTTTTTGATTTGTTTTTAGCGTCAACCTCTAAAGCGAATAATAATAAAAACCCAAACTATACTAAAAAACCAGAAAGCTCCCCAGAAGAAGCACCATTTTAAAAATGGCAACACTGCACGAATATTCGAATATAAAATCTAAAAGTAAACATAATAATAAACATATGAGCGAAGAAGAAAACACAGAAAATCAAGATTTAGAAGATACAGAGTTAGAGGAAATTGATGACTTAGGAGTGGATATGCCTGATATCCCGTTACCAAGCGAAGAGGAGCCTGAAGAAGTTATTGAAGATGAGTTTACTTCTGCTTACAAGTTTGCTGTTGTTGGTGTAGGGCAAGGTGGCTCTAGATTAGCTGAAACCTTTTGGAAATTAGGTTATAGGCGAGTCGCAGCCATCAATACTGCTGCTCAAGATTTGAAGCCTTTAAAGATTCCAGAAAATAATAAATTGCTTATCGGGGGCTCAGGCGCAGGTAAAAACAGAGAAGTGGCGAAAGAAATTTTTCAATCACATAGAGAAGATATTTTAGATTTTCTTAAAAATGTTTTTAAAAGTGATTTTGATAGGGTTTTAGTGTGCATTGGTGCTGGAGGAGGAACTGGCGCTGGAGGTGGCCCTATTGTTGTTGAGATTGCTCACGATCTCTGTGAAAGCTTTGGGATTGAGACTTCGGATTTTCAAGCTAAAGTTGGGTCAATTGTAGCATTACCAACTAAAGCTGAAGGATCTAGGGTCATTTCTAATGCTAAAGAAACCACAGATGCTTTAATAAATTTTTGCAATAATGGTACGCTTTCCCCTTTGGTAATCCTTGATAATGAAAGGATTAAACAAATTTATCCAAGATTATCTGTTAATAAATTTTGGAATACTGCTAATGCTAGCATTTGTTCTTTGTTCCATTTATTCAATAAGGTCTCAGCTCAAGATTCAGAATACACAGCCTTTGATAAGGCTGACTTAGATACAGTTTTATCTTCTGGAATTATTTCTTTTGGAGCAGTGCCTGTTAGGATGAAGGAGGAAGAGGTTCAAGAAACGGACATAAGTTATGCAGTAAGAGATAACCTAAAGAAAAATATTTTAGCTAACATTGATGTGGCTTCAGGTAAAGTAGCTTCATGCGTAGTTATTGGCGATAGAGGTATCCTTGATAATACTCCGCAAGAATATCTTGAGCATGGGTTTGAGCAACTAAGCAGAATCTTGGGCGATGGTTCAACTGTTCATAGAGGGATTTACCATACATCTAAAAAAGGTTTAGTTGTCTATACTATTATTGGGGGAATTGAAGCTCCTGAGCAATTATTTAAGTGATGAGGAAAAAGAAGATTCTTATTCATAGCAATTTCTGTAAAGCTTTTACAGGGTTTGGCAAACACAAGAAAAATTTACTAAAATATTTATATCAAACAGATAAATATGATATTGTAGAACTTGTAAACGCAAAAAAAGAAAAAGATGAAGCTTTATCTCTTTTACCTTGGAAAGCTATAGGTACTTTACCTGAAGATCCGCTTGTTCTTCAGCAAATTAGTAAAGATAAAACTAGATACAGAAATGCTGGATATGGTCATGAATCTATACAGAATATCATAAAAAAAGAAAAACCTGATATTTACCTCGGCATAGAAGATGTTTGGGCTTTTTCAGGGTTTACGGAAAAAGATTGGTGGAGCAAAATAAATTGCATCGTTCATACTACTTTAGATAGTTTACCTCTTTTGCCAGATGCTGTTAAAATGGCTCCAAAGATAAAGAATTATTATGTTTGGGCAAGTTTTGCAGAAAAAGCTATGGCCGAATTAGGTCACGAACATGTTAAAACTATAAGAGGAACATTGGACACTGATAATTTTTATAAAATTAACGATCAAAAGAGGCAGGCTTTAAGGAGAAAATTTAATATATCAGATGACTTTATTATTGGTTTTGTGTTTAGAAATCAATTAAGAAAAAGTGTTCCTAATTTATTGGAAGGGTTTAAACTTTTTAAAAGTAAAAATCCAAGCTCAAAAGCAAAATTGCTTTTGCATACGCATTGGGCAGAGGGGTGGGATATCCCTAGACTCATTAAAGAAAAAGGTATTAAAAATGAAGATGTTTTAACGACTTATTATTGTAAAATCTGTAAACAATATGTGGTTTCATCTTTTTCCGGTCAGAAGCGCCCATGCCCATATTGTTCCTCTAAAGATTCCCTTGAAACCACTAATATTGCTAATGGCGTAAACGAGGTTCAGTTGAATGAGATTTATAATTTAATGGATGTTTACTGTCACCCTTTCACCTCAGGAGGGCAAGAAATTCCTATCCAAGAAGCAAAATTAACAGAGCTGATTACTTTAGTTACTAATTATAGTTGTGGTGAAGACTTGTGCACTACCGAAAGTGGAGGCCTAGCTTTAGATTGGGCAGAGTATAGAGAACCGGGCACTCAGTTTATAAAAGCTTCTACAAATTCCAATTCGATATGTAAACAGCTCACCAAGGTTTTTAAAATGAAACCTAGTGCAAGAAAAAAGGCTGGTAAAGCTGCTCGCAAATTTGTTATTGATAATTTTTCTATTGAAGTTGTAGGCAAACAATTCGAAGATATTTTTGACGGTTTTGATTTTGTTGATTGGGATAATATCTCGGTTGACGATTTTAAATTAAGAGATAGCGAATACGCCCCTAATGATAACTTACCTTTAAAAGACTGGCTGATTGACCTTTATAAAAACTGCTTAAGGATGGAAGTTGATGAAAATGACAGCGGTTATAAATATTGGGCTTCAGAAATTTCAAAAGGCAAAAGTAAAAGTCAAGTATTAGACTATTTTCATAAGACGGCTAAAAAAGAAAATATAGAAGGAGAAGCTAAATCATTAGATGACATTATTGATAGAGACAGGCCTAATAAAAGGATTGCTTATGTAATGCCTGAGCATGGTGAAGATATTTTAGCATCAACAAGTATTGTTAAATCCTTGAAGAATAATTACCCTAATCACGACATTTATTTTTTCACTAAAAAGATGTATTACGATTTAATTGATCACTGCAATAGTATATACAAAATGTGCGAATATAAAGAAGAGATGGACTTAGATTGTTTTTATTTTATTGGTAGGGCTAATAAAAAAGGTTTATTTGATTTAGCATTTTTCCCTTACAAAGAAACTAAAAAATCTATAGACTATGCAAATCACGGAAGAACAAAAATAGAATACCAATTAAGATGAATGTTTTAGAGAAATACGCTTCAAGTTGCGGTGTTAAAATTTCCAACCCAGATGTTGGCATTTCATATTTTCCGCTACCATATGAAAAATATATCGTTGTAGATAACAGGAACAGAAATGGTATGAACGTATATGATATTTACTCTGACGTTATAGCTTACATTAAACCAGAATTACAAAAAGAAGGAATTGAAATAATTTCTTTCTGTAAAGATTCAAAAAGTATTCCAGAAAGAACTAAACCCTATATTAATTTAAATAAAAAACAAGAGGCATATATTTTAGAAAATAGTTTGTTGAGCATTTGTTCTGATAATTTATCTTCATATATCTCTAATGCTTTAGGAGTATCTTGCATTAGCCTTTATTCTATTTACCCTTCAGCAATAAATGAACCCATCTGGAATACCAATCATTTTTCTATCGATAGTGAACGCACAGGCAATCTGCCTGCATACGGTGTAAAAGAAGACCCTAAATCTATTAATTTTATTGAGCCAGAAAGAATAGCTCAAGCGATATTTGATAAGCTTAAAATAGATAAAAAAATACAATATGAAACTATTTTTATAGGAGACCTTTATCCTGTTAAAATTGTAGAAATAATTCCAGATTTTGCCGCTCACCCTTCTTTTATGAAAAATCGAGCTCTTAATGTTAGAATGGATTATCATTTCGATGAGCAAATTTTAACTCATTGGCTGAAAGATAGATTTTTAAATATCGTTACAGAGAAACCTATAAGGATTGACTTACTAAAATACTTCAAAAAAAATGTAGCCCAATTCACAGTTAACATTAATAATGATTTTACAGAAGATTATTTAAAACAAGTTCAAGAGATAGGTATAAAAACAGAAATTTACTGTGAAGATGAGTCTCAAATAAATAAATATAGATTTAAGTTTTTTGATTTTGATGTTCAAACTGCAGATTGGAAAACAAAAGAAGATGCTGGAGAAAAAGTTTCTAATACTAAAACTAAATTTATTAGTAGTAAAATCTTATTGAGCGAAGGGAAGAAGTATTCTTGCCACGAATCCAAGATACAAAAAAAAGAGTTGACAGGTGAACCTGAGTTGGTTTATAGTTCCAATGAATTTTGGAAAGAACTGGACCATTACAGGTTAATCAATGAAATATAAAAGAAATGAATTCGGTCTCGTTGAAGACGTAGAATATAAATACAACGAAGATGGCTCAATTAACTGGAGAGCCATGATTCCTACAGAACACCTTTACCCTAATAAAGGTTGGTTTGAGGCAAGAAATCAACCTATGCCAAACTCAACAGAAGGTTTAGAAGATTATCAGCTTTTAATCAAATTATCCGGCATCAAAGAATTAGCAAAACTACGAGGGTTTTCAAATGTAAATTATGATGTCGTAAAATGCGAAATGGATCATGTAGCTATCAAATGCTCTATTGATTGGCTTGGTAATTTTGAATCAGAAAATCAACCTATTACATTTCAAGATATTGCTAACGCAACAGCTTACAACACTAGTAATTTTGCTCAAAAGTTTCTAGAAACCATTGCTACCAATAGGGCTTTTGTTAGATGTGTTCGTAATTTTCTAAATATTCACATCGTTGGTGCTGATGAAATTGATACGTCGAACAATAAGAGTGCCCCCATGCAGCAAGAAAGCGTTGCTTATGGGCCTTTAAATGTTTTAATGTCTCAGGTTAAATTGAGCGGTTCAGATCAAGATTTTGAAATTTTTAAAGAGATTCTTAGGGGTCTATATAAAAATAACGCTTACAAAAATAAAGATGTTAAAAACTGGAAAACTTGGGGGAATATACCAAAAACAGAAATAACAAAATTAATAAAAGTCCTCAAGGCTAACTGATGTTAAAAAATATTTGGTTGATTTGGTGTAGGACCGTTGACCATCGTATTGGTAAAACTGATGATGATGAACCTAATATTCCTATCCTGACAATAAAACAGGCTCAATTAAGTTTACTAATACGAAGTTTTATTATTATTGTAAATTTAATTACCTGTTTTTTTATTTGTGCCAATATAATACATAAGTGGTAAATATGGCTAATCAAAATAAATTAGATCAAAGATACATGGCTATGGCTACAGAATGGTCATACATGTCAAACGCACAAAGGAAAAAGGTTGGTTGCCTAATAGTAAAAGAAGGACAAATTATTTCTGATGGTTTTAATGGCACTCCCTCCGGTTTTGATAACGACTGTGAAGAAGTTTTTTATACCTGCGATGAACGAGATTTTTACAGTGATCAGGGCTGGCAGTTAGATAAAGGTAAGGATAAGTTTTTTAAACTTAAAACTAAGCCTGAAGTATTGCACGCAGAAAGTAATGCCCTCATGAAGTTAGCCCGCTCCACAAACAGTAGTGAAGGAGCTACAGTTTATTGTACATATTCCCCCTGTTTCGATTGCGCCAAATTAATTATTCAAGCTGGAATCAAGAGGGTGGTTTATGATGAGGTTTACCGTTGCGAACAAGGTTTAGATTTATTAAAAAAAGCAAACATAGAAATTTGTAAAATAAGCGATATATGAAAAATAAAATATTATTAGCATTAAAAGCTCATTACGAAGCGTTAGTAGCAAAGAATGAGGCTCTTTTAGAAAACTACCTGCAAAATTCCGCTGGTATCGGAGAGCACCCAGATATTGTAGAGGAATGCGTCAAAATTGTTGACAATTTAGTTGCTGCGAAAGATTCGCTAAGCGAAGTATTAAACCAAATCGACAGGGGATGAGTTCACAAAAAATATTAAATATATTAAATGATCTTTACGATAAAGATCCTGTGTCAATTATGGCTCTAATATCTTTAACAGTCCCAACTTGCAAAGAGGTCTTGCAGGACTACGATATAAAAATCCACAAAGGTTATGTTGAAATAGGTTTACTAAGCATTCTTAATAAAATTATTGAAGATGAAGGTAAAAAAATAGCACTTTCTTACTCTATAGATTCGAATGCGGTTATGCAGCCAGAAAAATTTGTTGTCAGGGACATATAAAACATGAAGATAGGGACACCATATTCAAAAACAGCAACTAGAGTAATGTTGCTAGGCAGCGGAGAGCTAGGAAAAGAAGTAGCAATTGAGCTAATTCGACTAGGTGTCGAAGTTCATGCGTGTGATAGTTATCCTCATGCGCCAGCTATGCAAGTGGCTCAACATTCACATGTTTTCGACATGCTTAATGAACGGTGGCTGCATGAATATATTAACTTAGTTAAACCAGATTATATAGTTCCAGAAGTAGAAGCTATTGCGACGCAAGCACTTACCGTTGCCGAGAGAGAAGGGATTACTATTATTCCAAATGCAAAAGCGATTCAACTGACAATGAATCGTGAAGGTATTAGAAAGCTCGCTGCGGAAGAGTTAAAGTTGCCAACTAGTAAATACAAATTTGCATTAACTGAGCAAGAATTTGCTAAAGCCGTTCATGAAATCGGTATGCCGTGTATCGTAAAACCTATCATGTCTTCAAGCGGTAAAGGCCAATCTGTAGTTTCGTCATTTCCTAAAATTGGTCACCATTGGAAAAAAGCTCAAGAAGAAGGGCGAGCAGGAGGAGGTAAAGTAATAGTAGAGGAAATAATTGATTTTGATTATGAAATTACTTTGTTAACTGTTCGACATAAAAAAGGAACAATATTTTGCGAGCCAATAGGTCATAGGCAAGTCGATGGAGATTATGTAGAATCTTGGCAACCTTGTGAAATGAATGTTGTGCAACTTAAAAAAGCAAAAGATATAGCTACTAAAATTACAGATGCTTTAGATGGTTACGGGGTATTCGGAGTAGAGTTATTTGTTAAAGGTGATGAAGTTTACTTTAGTGAAGTGTCTCCAAGACCACACGATACTGGGCTTGTTACCATCGTTTCTCAGGATCAATCTGAATTTGAATTACATGTAAAAGCTCTTTTAGGTTTACCTATTAATTCCATTAAGTTTAATACCCCTGCTGCTTCTGCAGTTATTAAACCTTCAGGGGTCAGTAATCAAGTTGAATACGATAATTTAGATGAGGTATTAGATGAAGATGATGTCAAACTCAGGTTATTCGGCAAACCAAGTATTAATGGTAAGCGAAGAATGGGGGTTGTTGTAGCGGGAGATGAATTCGTTAATCTAGCTAAACAAAAAGCAAAAAGAGTTGTCGATAAAATCAAAACAATAATGTAATATGCAAGAAGAATTAATAATCAAATATTTAATACCATTTGTAGCGACTTTAATTTTAATTACTATAGCCACTAGCAAAAAATGAAAAAAGTTAAATTTAATGTAGAACTAACTGCGCCGAATAACGCATTAACATTCAAACTTAAACGGCGAAGTATGAGTTATCCCGATATTATTGGTGGAGATTTTTATGATGAGTTGTCTAAAAAAGAAAAAGATCTGTTTGAGTTGATTGATTTTGTCGATTTGTTGAAAAGTGCTAAATCTAAAAAGATTAGCAAAATAGAGATACGATGAACAGAAGATCATTTATAAGCAAGATAGTTCAGGGAGGAACAGTAGTAGCTACAGGATTGCCAGAAAAATTATTGTCAAGTGAGGCAAATACAGTTGATAAGTTACCGTTTGAGATACGCATGTGTGACTCCTTCACGCACTACTTTTGCGGATGTCCTCTTAATGTGATGCGCAATTTGCCAAATCTTAGAATAATTGTTTATGATGAAGAAAATTATGTTTATGTTGGAAAACCAGTGTCTTCTAAAGAGGAGTGGATACTCCGAACTAGTACCACTTTTTCTTCATCCAAGAATCTTGACGATCCGTTTGTCCATAAGAAATATTTTCTTGTATCGTTGTTAATGAAAAATAAAAAGACATAAAATAATATGTTACATGATGACAGGTTTACTATTCGGCGCATAACAGGTGAGATTATTCTTACTTTTTTAGCGGTATATACTTTGTATTTAATAATAATAAAATACGGGATACTTTAATAATGAAACCTAAACCTGAAATAAAAGTTCTCGATATAGTAGATGATCCAAACGGCTCTTCTTTAATTACCTTTGAGACAAATGAAGCTTTTGATCAAATGTACCTTAAGAAAACTGGAAAGAAGAGGTTGACAAAAAAAGGGGTAGGCAACTATATAAAAGAAATATTAACTAAAGCGATAGAAGAAAAAGACGGTTTCTCAATTAAAAAACAATAATGAATTACAAAGAATCAGGAGTAGACATAGAAAAAACAGATAACCTTGTAAAAGAGATTTCTGGCCTAGTAGATAATATTGGGGGGTTTGGGGGGTTATTTGATCTTGGCGACAGTTATCTCGTTGGCGCTACTGATGGAGTTGGTACTAAAATACTTCTAGCCCAAGAATATAATATGCTAGACGGTATCGGCATAGATTGCGTTGCCATGTGTGTTAACGATATTATCTGTACCGGTGCTAAACCATTATTCTTCTTAGATTACTTTGCCTCCTCAAATATAGAAGAAAAACAATATTTAACAGTTTTAAATTCTATTAAAAAAGGTTGCGAAATAGCAGGCATTCCTCTTATCGGGGGGGAAACAGCAGAATTGCCTTCATTAGTAACTGATAATCATTTTGATGTCGCAGGTTTTTGTGTTGGCATAGTAAAGAAAAAAGATTTAATTGACGGCAAGAAAATTAAAAAAGGTGATGTAGTAGTTGCGTTTCCAAGTAACGGGTTTCATAGTAATGGTTATTCTTTAGTTAGAAGCATTTTCGACAAGGGAAAGCATGAGAAATATATCGATAAAATCTTAAAGCCTACAGAGATCTATGTAAAAGAAGTTTTAAACATATTAGACGCAGGGGTTAATATTCGTGGAATAGCTAATATTACTGGTGGAGGATTAAGTAATCTAGATCGCATTCTTCCTCAAGACTTAAAAGTCAAATGGAAAGATGATATTACTAAGCCTTTTGTATTTGACTTATTTCAAAAAGATGGTAATATATCTGACGAAGAGATGGGAAAAGTCTTTAATAATGGTTTAGGTTTATGCATGGTTGTAGACCCTAAAGAAGTTAATAAAGTTTTCTTGCAGAAAATTAATAGGCCTGCTATGATTGTTGGGCATATAGAATAATAGTATGAATAAAACTGAGGTAGGACTTATATTTGTTGTTTTGGTGTTGTTAGCATTATTTGTTGCTAACTTCACAATCCTTTTCAAAATACACGATGACCAACAGATAATTAAAAATAAAATAGATTTAATAACTAAATGACAAATCAATTAAAAGGTGCTTTAACAGATATATTTGTAGATGCAGCGACAGGAGCCATAGTTACAGCAGTGCTCTATTTCGTATTTCTAGTAGGAGGACACTCCTCTCCCCTTGGGGCTGCGTTTGGGTTAGGGGCTTGGATATTCTGTATTTTTACATTAGTCCATTGTATGTTGACTGATGGAGGAGCTATCCTGATAGTGAGTCTATTATTAGGGTGTGTTGGTATAGCGGCAGGAATATTGTATTTAGTCCTTCAGTTTTTTCTGGGGTTATTGGTGTAAGAAA
>Ga0213866_10003119_pt1 | contig 11396 bp, 3 predicted proteins | sample PICome_11_FD_160079 | JGI IMG/M metagenome (GOLD analysis project Ga0213866, IMG submission 160079) | Coastal seawater microbial communities near Pivers Island, North Carolina, United States - PICO284 | ecosystem: Environmental > Aquatic > Marine > Coastal | place: USA: North Carolina... | reverse complement strand
AATTTGTCCTGCTATGCCACCAATTTGACCTGCAATATCTCCAATTTGACCTGCTATATCAGCAACATTTCCAATTACATCAAACCCGGATTGAATATCACCAATAAATGTTTCAACTGAATTGGTCACTCCTTTAATAGTTGTATCTATATCATTCATATTTGCTGCAATTATATTTCCGGTAAGTTGTTCAACAGAGCAAATTGGAGTAAAAGGTGCATTATTGTTTGATGATGGGTTACATTTATTTAAACTATCTATTAACGAAGATAATATTTGTCCTGCCAATCCACCAGTAATTTTACTGAAGAGACACCTAATTGATTCATTAATTTCTATTTTCATATCAAGAAATTGGGGCCTTTGATTAGGAAACATTGTATCAGCTAAGGGACCAATCGATTTATCAATTTGTTTTGAGGTAAATTCGTGAATTTTATCAAAAACAATCTTCATATACTTTGCAAGTATAGGAGCAAATTTTTCCATTAAGGATTGTATTTTTTCGGCAACACCAATAGCAGCACCAGCAGCTTCATCCGGGCAACTACCAGATCCTACTGTACCGCCTACTTGACCAAGTATATCACCGACTTGTGATGAAATTTCAGAAACTGCATCTGCATAATTTTGTGTTGCTTTTAAAATTTTATCAATTGCATTTGTAAGGTTTTCAATCTCTGTCTGCATTCCCTTCATCGCAGATCCAGGAATATCGCAAGGACTTAATATTACGGTTTTTTTGAGATATAAGTCCAATCTTTTTATATCAGCAGCACTCTGCAAATGAACTGCATCAACATCTTCTGTAGTTGGACCCTCGCCTGCTGCTGGCTTCTCAATTGCAAGTCCTTCATCAGGTGGTTTGATATATGGATCTTTATTTCCACTCGCAGATACAGCATATCCACTCGTTGCAAGACTTCCTGGTTGTGTATTAGTTACTTTATTGTCGCCAATTTTTGTTGCAAGTTGTGTCTGAGCATTATTTCCCAGAACACCCATAATCACAGGAACTTGTTGATCCTGCCCATCTAAAAAGAAACCAAACACCATGTTTCCCTGTCGGAGATTTGCTGTTTGACCTGATTTTGCTTGGCCACCACCAGCAGTCACAGGATACATTACCTGTGCCCAAGGAAGTTGATCTGATGGTATTTCAGTTTCTCCTTGATCGTGAAGACCTATAATACGAACCTTATATCTTCTTCCCCATCCAGGAACTTGATCCTTACTTTCAAACTTTCCTGGTAATATGTTATCACGCCAAGTTGCATCATCGGCAATTTGACCTACCCACCAACTAAAACTTGCACCAAGAAAACCGGGATTAAATAAGGATCCTTCACTCATTATTCTTTATATAACTTTTTATATTTTCCATTATAATTTATTTATGTTGATATTGGAGATCCTTTTCTTCCCGTAGAGTCTCTACATAAAGTTAATTTAGTATAACCACCATCTCTCAAACTAATATAATGGCATAATTTTGCAATTACATAGTGTCCTCCAAATTGTTTATCCATGACTTTTGTATCTTTTGTAGACGTTTCTGGAGCATCAACAAAAATATAATCTCCTGCATGTAAACTAAAATCTCCTGTAATTGTAATCTCAACTTTTGTTGAAAAGAATTGATTATATCTCATTACAGATTGGTTTAAAATATTTTTTGGATCAAAATTTTGTTCTGTAGATTTTTCAATCTGTTGCTTTGAATTTCCTGTAGGTAGAGTTCCTTTATCAATTAACATATATTGAGTTCTTGAGTAGTCTTGATTATTACCCTCTTGAGTAAATTCTTTATTATATTTGGGCAAATTTTTTCCTGCCTTTTGAAGCTTACTTTCTGCTCCTTTTTGCCCTCCCAGAACATTTGGAGATATAACTTCATAGTAACAATTAAAAGGATCAAACATAATTGTTCTTGTTGCGTATGTTCCAATTTGGAGTTTTGATTGAACACTTCCACTGGGAGTCAAGACATTATATTCTAGTATTTTTCCACCATATTCAGGAGGAACACTTGATCCTCTTCCATCTGGAGTCTCATTATGAACTAAACTCTTATACTTTTTTTTACCTCCACCAGGTTCATTTGGTGAAAGTAATCCTTCTACAGATTTAAATTTATATCCTTCCGATGTTTCATAAAAAAAGAATCCTGCTGTGTTACCTTCAGCATTTGGTGTTTGAGGTACTGCTTTTCTTGCAAGTTGTAAAATAGTAGCAAATGGTCTCATATTATTTCCAATATGATTTAAATTGTTAGATGTTTCTTCTATATCTAATTTTTTCTTTCCGTCAACCTTTAATGTTTCTTTGAGTATGCGAGTAATATGATCTGATATTTTTCCATCTAATCTAAAGTTTACTGCAGTTTTATAATTCATAATTGATTCTTTAGATCCAAGAGTTACAGAAACTAAAGATTTTCTATTTTCTTTTGATATTGGTGCAATTGCATCAGTATATAAAGTAACTTTTATTTTTTGATCCTTTGGATCTGTAAGTTCTAAATCAACTTTTTCAGTTCCAACCATCTGTAAAGCATCTATAACGTTTTTAAACTCACCATCCTTCTTCACTGTACCAGTATCCGCAAAAATAATATCAACCTTTAGAGTGGGACTCAAAAGATCTTCAAAGTAATATAAGTCAGTAATCAAAGATCCGATATCTGATTTTGTTTTTTCATCATTAGAATATACCAGACATTTTTTAATATCAAACTCTTTGGCTTGTGCTGCTGTGATTATTTGATTGGACATTTTTAAATCTTTTCTTACTACTATTTACCTTTGTTCAAGACCGTCTTTAGAAAGATCATCATCTCCACCACCTCCACCACTACCAAAACCAGAAGAAGATGCATTTTTAATAATTGGACCAGGAATCATTACGTAAACTGGTGCAGGAACAGCATACTCATAATCTTTTTCATTTTCTGGAAATCCATCTTCAGTATATTGGCTTAAGATAGATATCAACATATTCGAAGCATTTTTCCTTTGACTTACCATTTCTACTTTATTAATAATATCATAAAACTGAATTCCAAAAAGTTTTACAGAGTCTGCATCAACAACATATTCTCCTGGGTGAGTTAGTGCATAGTCAGTTTTATTTACAGGACCACCTTTTTCATAAGCCTTAAAATCAAAGTGACCTCCATGAGATCCATCATAATCATTTACGATCCATCCATATTTTTTTCCATTTCTTCTCATCCAAGTTTGTGAGGATCCATGAATATCAAGGGCATTTCCATATAAATGATTTGAGTTAGGAACACCACCAACTGCTGCATTTTTTTGACGACTTCTTTGACTACTTGCAATATCTGATCCCTTCACTACACCTTTAGAATCTGACATCATTCTACCAAAAGCAGATGCTGCCTTCCGACTAAACACAGCAGGTCTTCCTTGAGCATCTTTCACTCCAGCAATAGTATGTCCAGATCCAGTGTCTGGATGGGAAATTGACTGAACATTCTTCATATCTGAAGGTTCAAGACCTTTTGTTGATTTTTTTCCTTCTCCTTGGTATTCTGCTACAGCTTGACCACCTGAAGACTTTGGAAAGGAAACTTTTGCTCTTTGACTAGTTCCAGTTTCTATTAAACCAGCTTCGTCATTTCTTCTCCAAGAATTAAGTCCACGATCATGTTTAGCAAGAGTGTTTCTAAAATAATCTGCAACTGATTGATAATTGTTAGTTTTTATTCCATTTTTTACAAGTCCTGCAAGAGTTGAACCGAGACTGCCATAGTTAAATGTTTTAGATTCTAATGCTGCTTTTACATTATCAGGCACTTTTGCATATTCCGCGGCAGAAATATCACGCAACAATCTGTTTCTATGCTCTGCAATATGTTTCATTTTTATCATTAAAGCTTCATCTTCAGTTATGGTCTGTCCCATTTTAACTTTTCCAGATAACCTAAATCCTGGAGGGTAATATGTAGCACCCATTCCAATAGTAGGAATTCCGACTGCATCTTTATATGCAGCAGTTCTTAAACCTTCATAACTTTTCAAAAGTTTTACTAGAGTGTTATCAAAAGATGTTCCCATTATTATACCTCCACCCCCTCCTTCATCACTAGCACCACCAGCACCAGCACTTTTAATTATTCCTGGACCAGCCCCCGATTTAAGCATAAATTGCTCTTTTAAAGATTTTAATATCTCATTCACTGGATCAATCATAATTTTTCTTATAGAATCTCTAGCCCAACTAAAAATATCAACAAATCCAAGTTCATCTGCTAAAGATTTTCTTGCTCCTGGAACTAAAGTTCTTCTCAATATAGTAACAAATAGACTATTGACTGATGATGCAAGAGAGTTATAATCACCTTCTGATGAACCATTACCCATAATTATTTTAATGGGCATCTGTAAAAATGGTTTTAAAAATTCACCGGAAGATACTACATTATATGAACCAGTTAAGTATTCGTATGAGTTTATGTATTGAGAATCTTTTGGATTTGGAAAAAATGTTTCTATATTGGAAATTTTTGTTTGTTCTTTTGTATCTGGATCTATATAATTCAACTGACCACCAACACTTGCTCCTGGATTTAATGGAGACATTGGAATTTCAAATGTTCTTGATATTGCCTTTTTACCTCCAGTTCTAGTAATTACTCCACCAATTGCTTCTTGACCTTCTCTGGTAACTGCACCACCAGATGCATATCCCATTGCCTTTGTTGCACCACTACCATATAAACTTCCAAAAGAACCTTTTTCTTTTGCAAGAGTTCCTAAACTTAAGGTATTCACTACTTCTCTAATTTGTTCTCTTATTCTTGCATCAAGTTTTCCAAGATTTTCTCTTTGTTTTTTAATTCCACTAGCATCACCAGTCAAAGACATTATACCAAGATTAACTAACTCTCCCAAATATCTAAACGGGGCACCAATAATATCCAGTAGTGTTCCAACTCCAGTTGAAACAAAATTAAAAAATCTAAGACCAGGAAGAGCAGCATTGTATGCAACAAGTTTGAGTGTTCTTGTAATTGGGTTTGGATCACTTTCTGCTTTCTTTAATTGGTATGCAACATCATTTTCAAGTTTTTTAGTAAATTTTCTTTGTTGAAATGATAGTTCTCCTAAAAGTGAAGATGCAAGACCAACAAGTAAAACAATACCTGCAGATTTTGCAGCACCACCAATAGCACGACCAGCAGCTTGAATAGATGCTCTAAATCCTTGTCTTTTTTTTATTTCTTCCGCAACGGTTTCACCAATTTCTCCAATAGCATTTTGATTAGAATCTGCTTGTGCCTTTAATACAATTAAGTCTGAAAATAACATCCCAGCAATCAACATAGTGTTTATAACTTTGTTGGACGTTTCCAACATTTTTTCATAATTTTTAACACCAGAATTACCACCAAGAATTTTTGCTTGTTGTTTTCCAAAATCAATAATTCCATATACCTTGTCTATAAAGGTTACCATTGCATTTAAAATTGTCCCTGCAAAATCGATTGCAAAATTACCAATTTTAAGAGTAGTAATTAATACTCCTTTTAGTTGTGGTAGATACGGTAATAATTTAAGAGATAGTGCTCCAAATAAAACAGAGAATAAAAAGTTCTTTATACTATCAAGAAATCCAAGACGTGGAGTAGAGAATCCTTTTATCTTACTTCCACGATCTTTATATTTTTCAAGAGATTCTTCTGTTTCTTCTCTACGAAGATTTTCTGTTAGTTTTATTTTTTTCTTAAATGCAACTTCCTTAAACTTATTTTTTTGTCCTACAAGTTTTTCTACCCGAATAACTTGTTTTTTAATTATGAAAGCAGTGGGATCTTTTAGTTTAATATATGCCATTTTTCTATGCTCTCAAGTCTAATGTAGCATATTCGTCATAATTAGATGAACCACCACCAGAAAATCCTCCAGAAGATCCTGATTCAATATAAGTTGATGGTCCCTGAATTATTACAGTCTCGGAGTTCTCAACAATCATCTCTGGTCTTTGATCTATCTTTCTTCCAGTATATTTACTTAAATGTTGTATCAGTTGAGAAGATTTTTCAGATCTTTGTTTTTTATTTTCAACTCGATTAATCATACTGAAGAAAGAATTTCCACCAAACAAGTCAACAGAATCCTTATCAATTACATATTCTCCTTTGTGCAGTTGTCTTATACCACCAGTTAATGTTGGACCACCAGACTCTCTTCCTGTAGATGGGTTAGTTCCTAGGTGAAATAGTGCAGTTTTTCCAGATCCGGGAACAAGAGCATTAATACCTTCTCCTCTATTTGGAGTATTTCTAACATCAGTAAGTGGAAAAGGAACAAGAGGGAATCCTGGTGTATTAACATCAAATCTTGGTCCTGCTCTATGTCCGTGCTGTTGAATTCCACTTTTTATAAGATTAATATAGTAATTATTGTCTTTCCCCGGAAGAATGGGAGTAGCATTTTCAAGTTCTGGTTTTAATCCGGCAGATGCCATTTTTTTCAAAAGAGGAACTGTATCTCTTATAATAACATTTTCAGGAGTTCCTGCCACAGTATCGAAGTGTGCATGTCCCCAATTAGCAGCCACATTCATTCTTCCAGTACGACCAATTCTCAACTTTCCACCACCAGGTCCTGGATCTCCACTAATATTTCCAACATCAGTTGCTTTAGATGGTGATAAAGAAACGGAGTCAACTCTAGGTGATACATTAAGAGATGGTGCATTTTTAGCTGCTCTAGCTGCTGCTAAATGATTTTTATATGCACCATTTTTATAAATGGTCCAAGCACTCAATCCTTGACTTTTTCTAATCGCATAAGCAGCTTTAGCATTAGTTACTGGGTCAAATAATTGATCTTCCCTTTGCAACCCAAACTCTTTCATCCTTGCCGGTCCAAGTTTACCGATCATATTAATTTGCCACAATCCATAAGACTTATCTGGTGGTTTAAAGTTTTTGGCATTTGAATTTCCACCAGACTCTCCTTTTGCAATGGCAGCCATAATAACTGCGTCATCATCAGAAAAACCAGCACCTTTTGCAAGACCCACTAATTGCTCCATAGTCAGTTGTCCACCAGAAACTGATCCCTCAACCATATCACTATCAGAACTTATATCACCTATTTTAGTTGTATCTGCACCTTCATTAGGTTTTGGTATAAGTCCAACTTGAATTTTCAATAAATTTATAATACCTCCAAGAGGTATTCTCATAAACTTCATTAAAAATCCTGATATTGCTCTATTAAATTGTTTAATATTAATCAAAGAAGATAACTTTTGATATGCTCCTGGGTTTGTTTCATATAATCCTAGTAACATAAAACTACTTAATGATCCAGATGCTCTATCATAATCATCTTTCGTAACTATATCTCCCAATAATGTTTTAGATGTAAGAGCAAATACTGCACCTAAATCAGGAATACCATTAATCGTATCATAAGAATTAATCATATAGTCATAACGATTCATTTTAGAATCATCTCCTCCTGAATCAGGAAAAACTTCAGCAAAACGTTCTTCGCCACCAATAGAAGAACCTGGTTTTATAGGTAATTCATTAATAGTTTCACCTCTAGGAATATCAACTTCCTTTACTTCTGTTCTTGGAATATTAACAGGTCCGCCAGAAGCATATTTTCTAACAGATATTACTTTTCCTCCACCACTATATCCCATATCTTTAACAGCTTTCTTACCATATAAACTTCCAAAAGATCCGGGTGTTGCTAGTTTTTTAGCAGTTTCATTTTGACCGAAGAAAGTAAAAACAGGTGCAAAAATTCCAGCAAATCTTCTTATATTTTCTCTTACTCTTGCATCAAATTTACCAAGATTTTTAGCCTGCTTTTCTAATCCATCTTTCATATTAAACATTTTCATAAATCCAGCACGTATCAATTCAATACCATATCTAAAAGGAGCACCAAGAATATCAAAAATAGTTCCAACTCCCTCCAAAATACCAAGAGGGACCTGAAAAAATTTGGATATTGGACCAAAACCGATTAATCCTCTTGTCCATTTTGTGAGTTGAAATACACCTTCACCAGCAGCAGATAAAAGTAATCCAGCACCAGCAACAACTCCAGCAGTTGCCAAAGGACCTAATGCTGCTTTTCCTGCTGCGTTTGTTGCTGCGTTTGAGGCAGCACTTGCAACTTCACCAGACACCTTATCCTTAATAGCATCAACACTTTTTTTAAAGATTGATGGAGCACTTCCCATACTTGCAAATGGACTAAAGTCACTAAACAACATTGCAGCAATGAAAAGTTGATTCATTACTTTAGTAGTTTCACCAGTTGCTTTATCTAAACTTTCAATTGCCTTTTCACCACCTATTTTTCCTATAATTTTTCTTGCGTGATCATATGCTTGATATCCATAATCAACAAAAGTAACTAAACCATTTAATATTTTTCCTCCAATATCAAGAATAAAATTTCCAACTTTTAAAGCAATCTTTGCAAATTGTATGAGTTGTGGAAGATATTTTAATAATCTTAAAACAACAAATCCAAGTAAAAGATTAACTATAAAAGTTTTGAGAGTGTCTAAAAAACCTAATCTTTTACCCACTACACTCTTAACACCTCTTCCCAAAAAACGTAGAGGTTTTTCTAGTACCTTTTCATAATCAATAAATCTTTCTCTTTCTGCATTAGACCGATTTAAAATAATTCTTTTTTTCTGAACATTCAGAGTGGACTTGAGAAGCTTCTCCTTACTAATAAACTGCTTCTTAATGGATTGTAAAGTTCCAGTTAATGGAGAAATTATTTTTGCCATTATTTAATATTCAACTGATTTGCAGTTTTTCTCACATCTTTACCTGCAGGAATACTTGGTATTCGTGTTCCTTTAGATCCTCCACCCGATCCTCTTCTACCACCCATTCCACCCCCAGCAGGAACATATATCTTTGGTGCTGGTTTTGGTGTTGGGGTTATTGGTTTTATTTTTACTGGAGTTGTTGCAATTCTTGCTTGTTTTTTCCTGTAACTTAAATCATTTTGAGTGTCTTTTAGATTTCCTCCCATTTGCTTCATCATTCTTGCTTGAGCATCTGGTGCCATCCCTTGTTTTTGGAACCCCTCCAAAGCATTAACCATTGATTCCTTATGCTTTTGTCTCTCAAGTTTTGCATCATTATTTTTATATGCACCTGGATTAATGAATCTACCAAGCATTTCTAAAGGATTTGTAGTTCCTGTTCCTGGTTGAGGACCTCTTACATAATGCAGTTTACCATTCTTCATCGCCTTGTATCCAATAGAAGGTCTTCCTTTATCATCAGTTATTATTGATGTCTTAGGTGCGTCTTTAAATGATTGTTCTTTTAGACCAAAACCACCTTTGATTGCACTGCCAACTCCACCCCGATTATTTCTTTCTTTTGTTGCATTTACTCCAGAAAAATCATCAGCAAGTTTTCCTCCTATCATTGCCCCACCATAACCAGCAGCAAGACCACCTACGATTGCACCAACAGCAGCACCAACACCAGTTCCTAAACCAGGAACAATGCTACCCAGGGCGGCTCCAGCAACTGCACCTGCTTTTGCTCCTGCCATCCAACCAAGTTGACCACCTAAAGCAGCTCCACCAGCACCTAATCCTGCTTGAACATTTGTTTGTCCCTCATCTTTTCTTTGTTTCATCTCAAATGCGGCCATTATGGTAGAAAGAGATCCTCCACGAATACGACCACCAGGAACATTCATATTAGTTTTTATTTGCTGAACTGGTGGTTTTACATTCGTAGAAAGTCCAAGACCGGGAGATCTTGCCATTGAACTATTAGAAGTTGGTTTATAATTAACGTTAACATTGGTTTTTACATTTGGAGAAGTATAAGTATTTGTTTTTACTTCAGTTGGTGGTGTATATACTCCCTTTTTAATTGCAATTTTTTTCAACTTTTCATAATTATTGACGTGATGTGAATTATTTGAATTATATGTATATTCTCTAGAACCAGAAACTCCTCCAGTAGGAACAGATTCTTTAGCAGCCATTCTGCGAAGATCATCATCCCCAACAAAACCACCACCAAATGCGTGAATTCTTTTCTGAACAATCTTTGGTTTATTAGTTCCACCACCAGAAGCATTCATTGCCTCAAGATTACTCACACCAAACTTTTGTACTGCTCCACGAGACATCACAAACTCGCCATCAGTAAGCATTGCAGGAACTTTATCAATACCTTTTGGTCCAGATACAATTCCAGGAACACTATTCAGTAGTCCAGCAAGTCCACCAGATCCAAAAAGTTGTGTGAAGATACCTAACTTAGAATCAACTTGACCACCAGAGGCAGCAAGCATCGTCTTAAAGTCAATAAGACCACCACCAAATGCTTCTGCTACTGGTAGTGATGCTGGCTCTGGTACTGATACTTGTGGAGTATCCTCTCCACCCATCATATTCTTAGATATTAATGCTCCTCCACCAGCAATCGCACCACCAACTAATAGTCTTGCTGCGATCCCCTTAATCCCTCCACCACCACCAAGAGCCGACATCGCAGCTCCTGCTTTTTTAAGCTTAAAAGCAGACGCTATAGCACCTGCAAGTTTTAATGTTATACCACCAAGAGCAAAAATTGCTCTTAACCCAATACTAGCAAGATTTCTTACAACTCTACCAAATCCTGTACCAAAAAGTATATAACCAGCAACAAGAGCCGGCCACCAATCTTTCAAGAATCTAGCAATAGATCTTATTTTGCTTTGATTTTCCTTTTTAGAGAACCAATCTATTAGATTTAGTATTGCCTTTCCTAAAAATAAAGTAACAAAAAATTGTATAATCTGATCAAGAATATTTTTTACCGGTGCAACAACTGCTTGAGCAACATTTTTAACTGCTGCAAAACTATTTTCTAAACCAAGTTCTATTTTTTTTCTTTTGGCGTTTTCTTGATTATTCCTTTCTTGATTTGCTTCTGCAGTAACCTGTGAGTTTTGTTGAGTGAGAAGTTGAATAATTTTTGTAAGAGACTTTGAAATATCTTGAAGTGTGGCAATATCCGCAGGAGCAGCAATCAACTGTTGCTGAGGTTGAATAGAAGGACCAGAAAGACTAGGAGGACCAGGAGGACCAGGAGGACCGGGAGGACCAGGAGGACCAGGAGGACCGGGAGGTCCAATCAACTGTTGCTGAGGTTGAATAGAAAGTCCAGGAGCACCAGGAAGTCCAGGAGCACCAGGAAGTCCAGGAGTACCAGAAAGACCAGAAAGACCAGGAAGTCCAGGAAGTCCGGGAGGTCCAATCAACTGTTGCTGAGGTTGAATAGAAAGTCCAGGAGCACCAGGAAGTCCGGGAATACCAGAAGCACCAGAAGCACCAGAAAGACCAGGAAGTCCAATCAACTGTTG
>Ga0213866_10003117_pt1 | contig 11406 bp, 11 predicted proteins | sample PICome_11_FD_160079 | JGI IMG/M metagenome (GOLD analysis project Ga0213866, IMG submission 160079) | Coastal seawater microbial communities near Pivers Island, North Carolina, United States - PICO284 | ecosystem: Environmental > Aquatic > Marine > Coastal | place: USA: North Carolina... | reverse complement strand
CCTGCACTCAACGCAAACCTAAATGTAGATGACACTGGCAATACCTTTGCTGGTACTCTACTCGGTAAGTTCCGTGTATATATTGACCCATATTCTGCAAACTCTGCTGCTAACCAGTACTACGTTGCAGGTTATAAGGGTTCTTCCCCATATGACGCAGGTCTATTCTACTGCCCATATGTTCCTCTCCAAATGGTTCGTGCCGTTGGTGAGAACACCTTCCAGCCTAAGATCGGCTTCAAGACCCGTTATGGTCTAGTTGCTAACCCATTCGCAGAAGGTGATGCTGGTAGCCAGGGTCTTGGTAGACTCCAGGTTAACGCAAACCGTTACTACAGAAGAGTAACAGTTAAGAACCTCATGTGATTTTTCTCACATAGTTCTAAAGGGACCCCTCCTCAAAGAGGGGTCTTTTTTATGTCGAATAAATAGAATGTCTAAACTTTTAGATCATGGATGCATATCAGAGACAAATAAAGAATAGAAATTTTTTATCTCCAGTAGGATTTAAATTTATTCTTGCTCGAGCTCCAAAACTTGCATACTTTACAAATGCTGTGAACTTACCTGGGGTTTCATTGGGATTTGCTGAGCAACCATCTTATCTCAAAATGATTCCCGTTCCTGGTGATATGATGCAGTTCAATGATTTTACATTGAGATTTTTAGTAGATGAAAATTTAGAGAATTACTTAGAAATACAAAATTGGATTAGGGGATTAGGATTTCCAGATTCACTTAAGCAAATTTATGATTTGCAAAATGAAGATACTCCTATGGGAAATAGAACATCACCTTCCCAGGAAATGAATATCTATTCGGATGGTACTCTTCAAATTTTAACCAGTTCTGAAAATTTACAATTTAATGTAAAGTTTAGAGATATGTTCCCAATATCAATTTCAGATCTTGAATTTGATTCAACGGATACGGATATAAATTATTTTGCAGCAAGTGTAACTTTCAAGTATAGTATGTACGATATAGTTGATCTTAATAATGATTCAGTATGGCAGAGATAATTAATATTGAAATGATTAAAACAATGTGGGAAAAAGATTCTCAGATTGATATCGATAATTTACATCAAGAGTCATTAAATATTCCAATTTTACATTCAAAATATTATGAAATTTATAATAATTTAGTTTTACTCAAAACAAAAGCAGAACAGCAAAGAAAAAATATTAGGCACGAAAGATACGAATATTATTCTGGAAAAGCAGATCCAGATGTTTATGTAAAAAACCCATTTCCCAAAAAAGTAAGAGATAAAGACGCATTGCAAAAATATCTTGATGCTGATGAAAAATTATCTAACGTATCAATGAAGATTGAATATTATCAAGTAATGATTAATTATATTGATAGTATTCTTAAGCAAATATCAAATAGAACATACCAAATAAAAAACTCAATTGAATTCTTGAAATTCCAATCTGGATATGGCTGATTTAATCGTAGAAAAGTGTAATGAAGTATATTTGAAAATTACTACAGAACCTCATATAGAATATGAACTAAGAGATCATTTTAGATTTGAGGTTCCAAATGCAAAATTCATGCCTCAATATCGAAAAAGAAATTGGAATGGAGAGATACACCTTTTTGATATGAGGACAAAAAGGCTTTACATAGGATTACTTCATAGATTAGTTGAGTTTTGCTCTAATTACAACTATTCTTATGAATTTGTAACCAATAAGTATTATGGAAAACCTTTTGAAATTAATAAAGAGATTAGTCTTGAAGGTGTGAAGGATTACCTAGCATCAATAACTTCCTTAACACCGAGAAGTTATCAGATTGAAGCAGTTTATGATGCATTAAAATATAATAGAAAGATTCTGCTAAGTCCAACTGCGTCAGGAAAAAGTCTGATGATTTACGCTGTCGTGCGATATCATATGGATAAGAACCGAAAAATTCTTGTAGTCGTTCCAACGACCAGCCTTGTAGATCAGTTAGTCTCGGATTTTCTTGATTATGGTTGGGATTCTGATTCATATTGTCATAAGATTTATGCTGGATGCGAAAAAGAAACGGATCTTCCAGTAACTGTTACTACGTGGCAATCTATATATAAACTTGAACGAAATTACTTTGAAGATTTTGATGTAGTGATAGGTGATGAGGCGCACTTATTCAAAAGTAAGTCTCTTATTACAATTATGAATAATCTTCATCATACAAAATATAGATATGGTTTTACTGGGACACTAGATGGAACACAAACTCATAAATGGGTTTTAGAAGGATTATTTGGTCCATGTTATCGAGTGACTAGAACTTCTGAACTGATGGAAAAGGGACATGTTTCAGATTTGGAAATTCGTTGTTTAATATTAAAACATAATCCAAAAAAGTTTGAAACTTATGAGGATGAAATTCAATATTTAATTACACATGAGAAAAGAAATAAATTTATTGTTAATTTAGCAAAAGATTTAAAAGGAAATACACTTATTTTGTATAGTCGGGTTTCAACCCATGGTGAACCACTTTTCGAATCAATAAATAGTTCTGTAGATGAAAACAGAAAAGTTTTCTTTGTTCATGGTGGTGTTGACTCCGACGAAAGGGAAGAGGTCAGACGGATAACTGAAAATGAATCAAACGCAATCATTGTAGCATCTTATGGAACTTTCTCAACAGGAATTAACATTAGAAATCTTCATAATGTTATTTTCGCTAGTCCGTCTAAGTCAAGAATCCGTAATTTACAATCAATTGGTAGAGTTCTAAGAAAGGGGAAAAATAAAACAAAAGCAACTCTTTATGATATTGCTGACGATTGCACAATAAGGAGTCTAAAAAATTATACATTAAACCATTTGATTGAAAGAATTAAAATTTATAATCAAGAAAATTTTAATTATGACATTATAAACATTAATTTAAAGGAATAATGGAAAAAGAATATACAGACTTTTATGCAACAGTCAAACTTAAAAATTCTGAAGAGATATTCTCTGTGATATCACCTTCATACGAAGGTGATAAAACATTCTTATTGTTATATAATCCAGTTACGATAGATGAAGTAATTATTAGAGGACAACATTGCTATAAAATTGATCCTTGGTTAAAAACAGCAGTAGCATCTGATATTGTTATTGTCAATATGGATGAAGTTTTAACCATTGTCGAATGTTTTGATGATGATATGATTAAAACTTATAATACATTTTTAAGACGAACTAATTCAGATTATCAAAAACAGAATCTAAGTAGAAAAATGGGTTATATAACCAATATAAATGCTGCTAGATCGTATCTAGAAAAACTATATAAATCTTAAAGCTATTATTTTTCTTCAACCCTAACAAAGGTATTCTACTCATATTTACGAAACTTGTCAAGCTTTTGAGTATATGCTAAAATAAATGTATATTGAATTACTGGTAAAGATGAATGCCAAGAAAAAAGTCAGAACATTATGTCAACAATAGAGATTTTTTAGATGCAATTATAGAATATAAGAAAGAGATTGCATCTGCCGAAGAACAAGGTCTTCCTAAACCCCGTATTACAAATTATCTTGGAGAATGCTTTCTAAAGATTGCAACTCATTTATCATACAAACCAAATTTTGTAAATTATATCTTTAAGGATGATATGATTTCTGATGGTATTGAAAATTGTATTCAATATATTCATAATTTTAATCCAGAGAAATCTACAAATCCATTTGCTTACTTCACTCAGATTATTCACTACGCATTTCTGAGACGTATTCAGAAAGAAAAGAAGCAATTGGATATTAAAAATAAAATTTTGGAAAAAACTGGATATGATCAAGTTTTTGTTAATGACAATACCATTGACAATGCCAACTATGCAGACTACAATAGCATCAAAGATGCAGTCTACTCAAAACTCAGAGGAATGGGTTCTAATAACGTATGAAAATTGCCCTTATCACTGACCAACACTTTGGAGCACGAAAGAATTCAAAACTTTTTCATGATTATTTCTTAAAGTTTTATAATGAAGTATTCTTTCCAACTCTAGAGAGAGAAGGTATCACAACTATTGTGGATATGGGTGATACCTTTGATAATAGAACGGGTGTAAATTTTAGTGCTCTAAAGTGGGCAAAGGATAATTACTATGACAAACTTCGTGATATGGGTTGTCTAGTACATACTATTGTCGGTAATCATACTGCATATTATAAGAATACAAATGAAATTAATGCAGTAGATCTTTTACTTCGTGAATATGAAAATGTAAAAGTTTATTCTGAAGCAGAAGATGTAAAGGTTGGTGATATTCCTGTATTGTTTATTCCTTGGATTAATTCCGAGAACCAAGAAAAGACATTTAAGAAGATTAAGTCTAGCAAATCAAAAGTTGCTATGGGTCATCTAGAACTTTCTGGATTTTCTGCTAATCTTCAGTGTGTTATGCAACATGGTGACGATAAAAAACGATATTCGAGATTTGAGAAAGTATTCTCTGGTCACTATCATACGAGAAATTTTCAGGATAACATTTATTACACAGGAAATTGCTATGAGATTTATTGGAATGATTATAATGATCCAAGAGGTTTCACTATTTTTGACACTGAGACCCTAGAGCACTATCATGTAAATAATCCATATCGTATTTTCTATACAATTATTTACGAAGACACGGATTATCGTAGTTTTGATTTTGAGCAGTATGAAAATAAAATTGTAAAACTGATCGTTAGGAAAAAGACCGATAAGAAATCTTTTGAAAAATTTATCGATAAACTTTACTTATCAAATATTGCCGATATAAAAGTTATTGAAAATTATGATTTTAATGGATGGTATTCAAAAGATGAGATTAAAGAAATTGAATCTGAGAATACTTTAAGTTTGTTAAATAGATATATCAAAGAATCTGAAATTGATTTAGATAAATACAAACTATCCAAAATCATTGAGGAAGTCTATCAAGAAGCTTGTGAGATGATCTAAAATGTATATAATTGTAATTGATGGGGATGAAGATAGGGGAGCATATTCTGTTGCTGATGAGAATGGAGAAAATGTTCTCTATATCTGGGAAAACGAGGATGATGTTGAAAGGTTTATTATGATGCTTGAAGAAAGTGGTGCTCCGAAAATGAAATCAGTTGAAGTTGAAGAAGATTTACTTTTCGATGCATGTTCCCAACATGGATATTTGTATGCTATAATTGGTAGTGATGATTTAGTGATTCCACCAGAAGACCATGATTTATTTTGAAAAAATCAAGTGGAAAAACTTCTTAAGTACTGGAAATCAATTTACTGAAGTAAATCTAAACGATACTAAAAATACATTAATCATTGGATCGAATGGTGCTGGTAAATCTACTATTTTAGATGCACTTACTTTTGTTCTATTTGGAAAATCATTTCGTAAGATTAATAAACCACAACTTATTAATACAACAAATGAAAAAGATTGTGTTGTTGAAATAGATTTTAGAATCGGTACAATTCAGTGGAAAGTTCGTAGAGGAATTAAACCAAATATTTTTGAGATTTACAGAGATAATACTATTTTAAATCAGGAAGCATCTGCAAACGATCAGCAAAAGTATCTTGAGCAGAGCATTCTAAAAATGAATTATAAATCATTTACGCAAATTGTAATTTTAGGAAGCAGTAATTTTGTTCCTTTTATGCAATTACCTGCTTCTGGTAGAAGAGAGGTAATTGAAGATATTCTTGACATTAAAATTTTTTCCACAATGAATAATATTGTTAAGGATAGACTTCGATTAAAAAAGGAAGATGCAAAAGTTCTCAATCTAAAAAAGGAGTCTTTTTCTGATAAAGTAAAAATGCAAGAAAACTTTATCAAAGATTTGGAGACTCGTGGAAAAAATACAATACAAAATATTAAAAATAAAATTTCTGATCTCAATACTCAAATTGAGTCTTGTTCTAATAATATTCAATCATTACAAAATGATGTAAATGAATATACTGAACAGAGAATTAGTGTTTCTGATGCAAAAGATAAAGTTCGCAAACTAGGAAATCTAAAAGGAAAAATCTCTCAAAAAATTTCTACACTATCAAAAAATAGTCAATTTTTTATTGAGAATACGACATGCCCTACGTGTACTCAAGAAATTGGTGATGATCTAAAGAATGATAAAATATCAGAACTAAATGAGCAGGCAACTAAACTCGAATATGGTTATAAAGAACTTTTAGATGCTATAGAACTTGAAGAAAGTCGAGAAAATAAATTTGATGAGATTAGTAAACGAATTGTGAATTCTCAATCTAAAATCTCTTCTAATAATACTAAGATCTCTTCACTCCAGTCTCAAATTGATGGATTAAATTCTGATATTGAACGAATTCTCAAGCAGTCAGAAAATAAGTCTGAAGAAAAAGAAAAACTTGAAGAATATAAGCAAAAATTAGAAAGTGTATTTGATAATTTGACTGAGAGTAAGCAAGAAATTTCTAATTATGATTTTCTTCATAATCTTTTGAAAGATAATGGTGTTAAGTCTAAAATCATTGAAAATTATCTTCCTTTGATTAACCATCAAGTTGGAAAATATTTACAAATGATGGATTTTTATATCAACTTTAGGCTTGACGAAGAGTTTAATGAAAGTGTGCAATCACCTATTCATGAAGATTTTTCTTATTCATCCTTTAGTGAAGGTGAAAAGCAAAGAATTGATCTGGCACTTTTATTCACTTGGAGAGAAGTTGCTAAAATTAAAAATTCAACCAGTACAAATCTTTTGATTATGGACGAAATTTTTGATTCATCTCTTGATGGGTTCGGTACAGATGACTTTTTAAAGATCATTAGATTTGTTATTAGAGATGCAAATATATTCGTGATTTCCCATAAAGCAGATTTGCATGACAAATTTGATAAAGTTATTAAATTTGAAAAACGAAAAAACTTCTCGCAAATTGTAGAATCATGAAATTTGTAGCATTATGTGGACTTCCTAGAAGTGGATCCACACTTTTGGGAAATGTTTTAAATCAGCATCCAGATATCACATCCGAGATGGATTCTTGTCTGGCAGATATTTTAATTAATATATCCCAGCATTCTGAAAAAGTGTATACGGAAGATGCTCAGCATACAATAAAAGAAATGGATGATCTTTACTATACATTTATGAGATCTGGAGTAGTGAGTTGGATTACTAAACTTTGTAAGACTGATATCTATCTAGATAAAAATCGAACTTGGTCGATGGATTTTAATCTGTTATTTAATCTAATTCCAAGTGCAAAAGTTATTTTTCTTGTTAGAGATTTGCGTGGTGTTATATCTTCTCTAGAAAAAATAGATTCGTATAAAAGGTTGATGCCTTCAGTGGAGATTGATTTTCAGTCAAAAGATGAATTTCATAATGTAGATATATTGGATGCTAAAATTAAAAATTATATGCAAATGGATATGATTAATGGTCCATTATTTGGAATAAAAGAATCATTAGATTGTGAACGATGGTATCTTAAAAATTTTAAGTTTGTAACTTATGAAGATTTTATGGAAAATCCTCATAAAATTTTGAACGAGATATATAATTTTATAGGTATAAAAAACTTTGATAATGATCTTGAGAATATAACCCAAGGATATTATCATGATGCAGTATTTGCTCCTTTTGGTGATCATACTATTAGACCACAATTAACACCCAAAAAAGAGAATTATAATTTTCCTTTAATTAAAAGAAAATCTCAATTAAAAATTCTTAATGATTATTCTTGGTTTTATCAGCAGTTTTATCCTAGAATCTATCGAGAATCTATAGGACGATGAACGTACCAAACTGGCAACACCATTCTAAGAAAGATCAAAAGAGAAAACTTAAACCTCAAGCTTTGAGGGCAAGAAAAGAATCTCTCAGACACTTTAAGAAGCGGCACATGACCTCTCAGAAACGAGAGGTTTTTTCGTATTATAGGTTTATTCGAGAGAACTCCTATGTCCATCAACTTTGAAGTCAAAGGTCAACTTGCGAAACTTCTTGCTACTGAGGATCTGGTAGTTGAGCATCGTCCTGTTGAAACTGCGATGTTCAATGTTCATACTCGTGTTCTAACCCTTCCTATGTGGAAGAAAGCAACGGAGTGTGTGTTTGACATGCTAGTTGCTCATGAAGTTGGTCATGCTCTCTTCACTCCCGATGAGTGGGATTTTGATACTCCTAAGCAATTTGTGAATGTGGTGGAAGACGTTCGCATTGAGAAAATGATGAAACGTAAGTATGCAGGTCTCTCTAAGACTTTTTATCGTGGTTATGAAGAACTTGCTGATGAAGACTTCTTTCAGATTGAAAATGAGAATATTGATGAAATGAATCTTGCGGATAAAGTTAATCTTTATTATAAGATTGGTAACTTTATTAATATTAATTTCTCGGAGGAGGAGTCTGAGATTGTCAAATTGATTGGTGATACTGAAACATTTGCAGATGCGTTGGTTGCTGCAGATATTCTCTATCGGTTCTGTAAAGGTCAGCAAGAATCTAAGATTGCAAATATTGATGAGCATTCTCATGAACAGAGTAATTCTAATGGTACTGGTTCTGATTCTGTAAAATCTGATTCTCAGAATGCATCTTTTGATTCTGAACTATCTGATGGAAATAATAGTAGTGAGAATTCTCAAGGATCTCAGAGTGAACAACAATCACCTGGTAGTGGGGGAACCTCTCAGGATCTTGAGGTTAAGACTATGGAATCACTTGAGGATTCAATTAGTGAATTGATTGATGAGAAGGGATATAGTAACTATACTGAGACTACATATCTAGAACTTCCCAAACTAAATCTTGATAGTGTCATTGCACAGAATTCTGAAATCCATGAATATTGTGAGGATCATTGGAAAATTTTTCAAAACGATGATCCTAGTTGTTTTGAATGGGTAGATTCTGAGTATGTTAAATTTAAAAAGTCTGCTCAAAAGGAGGTAAACTACCTTGTCAAAGAATTCGAATGTAGAAAATCTGCAAGTAGTTATGCTCGTGCTACTACTAGTCGGACTGGAGTTTTGGACTGCTCTAAACTCCACACTTATAAGTACAATGAAGACCTATTTAAAAAAGTAACCACTCTTTCTGATGGCAAGAATCATGGACTTGTCTTTGTTTTGGATTGGTCTGGTTCAATGGGTCAAGTAATGCTTGATACTATCAAACAACTTTACAATCTGATCTGGTTCTGCAAAAAGGTTTCTATTCCTTTTGAGGTCTATGCTTTTACAAACGAGTGGAATTGTTTAACTTATGATGAAGATGGTAAACCAGAATACCCTGAACCGCATTATAAAAAGAAGGAAAATCTATTGCATATTTCTGAGCAGTTCTCTATGATGAATATTTTTTCAAGTAATATTTCTAATAAAAAACTTGAAAAGCAACTTCTAAATATCTACAGAATTGCATTTGTATTCAATAAATATGTTCAATATTCTGTTCCACCTCGGACATCTTTGTCTGGAACTCCTTTGAACGAAGCACTTGTATCTTTAAATCAGATTATTCCACATTTTCAGAACAAAACCAAAGTTCAGAAAGTTCAGTGTATTATTTTGACTGATGGTGAAGCCGCACCTCTTAATCGACATGTTCTAATTGATCGTTACTTTGATTCTAATGAGTCATATATTGGTACAGCACGTATGCATCATAATTGCTATATCCGTGATCGTAAACTCGGAACAACTTACAATATTCTGAATTACCATCACGATGAATGTGTCTATGTTTCATTCACCAATTGTCTTCTTCAGCAATTGAAGGATAATTTTCCAACAACAAACTTTATTGGTATTCGTGTCCTTGAGGGACGTGACTCTGGATCTTTCATTCGTCTCCACACTGAATCTTTTGATCAAGTTGAGATTTTGAAGTCAATTTGGAAGAAAGAACGTTGTATTGTTCTTAAGGATTGCGGATATCAACGTTATTTTGGAATGTCTGGATCTGATCTTTCCAACGATACTGAGTTTCAAGTCGATGAAGATGCATCAAAGGCAAAAATTAAAAGTGCTTTTATTAAGAGTTTGAAATCTAAAAAAATGAATAAAAAAATCTTAAATGAATTTGTGCAATTTATTGCGTAAGTAAAATGTCTAAGTTTATATACCCAGAATCATTATCCGAGTGTCCGTATTGTGGGAAGCAAAATGAACCTTGCTCGGATATAACTTCACTGGCAAGGGCATATGCCCGTGCTGCCTGTCGCAAAAAGCATGGTGGTGTACCAATCAAAGATCCGTCCACCCCTACGTCAGAAGACTTTAATTTTGATCTATAATAACTTCAGTTCAAACAAAGCACTTTATGACTCTTTCCGCTGAGTACATTGTTACTTCACTTCAAGCACTTTATGGAAACAACGTAACATCATCAGATATTCGTGCATGGTGTGCAATGAATAGTGCAAATTATCAAACAGTTTCCAATAAACTTTTGGACTATAAAGTTTCTCGTGGGAAGTGGAATCTTACTATTCAAGAAGTTCCTGTTCGGGAACAAATCGAGCAAATCTACCAGTCTAGCCCCAACGTTGCTCCCGTTCGGGAATATCAAAAACAAAACCTTATTCCAGAAAAAGATGATACCTTCGTCAAGTTTGGCAATTTTGGTGATATTAAAAAAATTATTCAATCCCGTCTTTTTTATCCTACGTTCATTACGGGTCTTTCGGGTAATGGTAAAACGTTCAGTGTGGAGCAAGCGTGTGCTCAACTGGGTCGGGAACTAATTCGAGTAAACATTACTATTGAAACTGATGAAGACGATCTTATTGGTGGTTTCCGTCTTGTCGATGGGGCAACTGTTTGGCATAACGGACCTGTCGTGGAAGCACTCCAACGAGGAGCAATCCTGCTACTCGATGAAATTGACCTTGCTTCCAACAAGATTCTATGCCTTCAATCCATCCTTGAAGGTAAAGGTGTGTTCCTGAAAAAAATTGGTCAGTATGTAAAACCTTCTGATGGTTTTCAGGTAATTGCAACTGCTAATACTAAGGGTAAGGGATCCGATGATGGTCGATTTATTGGCACCAACGTTCTAAATGAGGCTTTCCTAGAACGTTTCCCTGTGACCTTTGAGCAGCAATACCCTTCTACTGCCAATGAAATGAAGATCATTGTCAACGTTGCTGAGTCTCTAGGTTGTCTTGATAATGATTTCTGTGCTCGTCTCGTTGATTGGGCAGATATTATCCGCAAGACTTTCTATGATGGTGGTGTTGATGAGGTGATTTCAACTCGTCGTCTTGTTCACATTATCCGTGCTTATAGCATCTTTGGTAACAAGGCAAAGGCACTCGATGTCTGCACTGCACGATTTGATGATGAAACTAAGATGGCTTTCATGGAACTTTATGATAAAATCGATTCTGATTTTACAATGCCTGTTGACCAATC
>Ga0213866_10003115_pt1 | contig 11415 bp, 13 predicted proteins | sample PICome_11_FD_160079 | JGI IMG/M metagenome (GOLD analysis project Ga0213866, IMG submission 160079) | Coastal seawater microbial communities near Pivers Island, North Carolina, United States - PICO284 | ecosystem: Environmental > Aquatic > Marine > Coastal | place: USA: North Carolina... | reverse complement strand
GCAGCGGCGTAGTCGCGGGATTCAGTTTCGGTCTTTGGCTGATGCCACGGCAGATCCACCCAGCAAAGCGCTTGCGCAACGCCCTTCCAGTAGTCGCGGTCGCGCTCGCGTCCCCACCACGCGAAGAACTGCGAGGCGAGTGAGACCTGCATGGTCTCGTCGAGTGCCGCGAAGCTTGCAAACCATTGGCGAGGCCAGTAGCCCATCGGGCTGATGATTTCGAACTCTGTCGGCACGATGCCGCCGAGTGGCATGGCGAGTTGAACGTTGACCATATCCGGATTGTTCGATACGAAGCCCGCGATGCCGCTGAGCCACGAAACCATCTCGCGCACGACGGCGTCGAAGTTGCGATCTTGGAAGTAGCCGGTTTCATCGAAGGCGTCGTCATCCCACTCCCAATCAAAGCCGAGCGAGGAAGCAAGCGCGTCGAAACCTTCGACAACTGCGACGTGATAGCCAGGGCCGCCGGAGCTGGTGTTGGCCTGCACCTCAAGCTTGCCTTCTTGAAGCCTGACAAAGAGCGGTTCAGCAGCGGGATGAATGAAGTACTGCAGCTCATCGCCAGCATTCACGCAGCGAAAGATCTGCGCTTTGCACTCTTGTTCGTACACGCGCTCAAGCACCGCGCTGATGTGCGGCTCAAGTTCAGAGAGACTCCCGCCTAGCTCGCCCGGGATCTTCGAATGAAGTAAAATTCCAACGCTCATAACCCGCCTTTCATATGCGATTGCTGCTCCGATTGCGCAAAGATGATAGCAGTGAGAATCGCAGCCGGGCAGCGAGGTCGCTACAATCGAAGCAGACTTAGCCCCTACGCACGATGCATGAAGAATAAGGAAGACGAGATGTCAGAAGGCGACGACAAGAAGCTATTCGTGGATGAGGACTGGAAGAGCAAAGCCCAAGCTGAAAAGGCCAAGCTTTCCGAAGAGCTGGATGCGCAAGATCAAGAAGGCGAGCAAGGCGGCATGCCTCAGGCCTCGCTGATCGAGCACCTGCAATCACTCGCGACGCAAGCGATGATGTGGCTCGGCGTGATCGAGAATCCCTTCATGGAAGGCAAGCGCGTCTTCGATCCCGGTCAAGCCCGCTTCTTGATCGACATGCTCGGCGTGCTCGAAGAAAAGACGCAAGGCAACTGCGACGAAAACGAAGAGATGTACTTCAAAAAAGTCCTGCCAGAGCTGCGCATGATCTTCGTCGAAGTCAGCAAGCAGGCCGGCAAGCAAGCTGCGAATCAAGGCGGACTTGACGTTGCAGGCGAAGATCAGCCGGGCAAGATTGTCCTCTAGTGTGCATGTGAGTTGCCCTGAGTAGTTCGCGACGATGTAGGAGATTCCATGGCTTTCCATCCCGTGCAGACCGAGGACGGGCCAGCCGCGATCGGCCCCTATAGCCAAGCCTATGCTGCGGGCGGCTTCGTGTTTTGCTCGGGCCAGATTCCGCTCGATCCCGTCAGCGCTACGTTGGTGGGGGAGAGCGCTGCCGAACAAGCGCAGCAGGTGATGAAGAATCTCAGCGCTGTGCTCAACGCAGCAGGCACTGAGCTTTCAAAGGTCGTGAAGACGACGATCTTTCTCAAAAGCATGAACGACTTCGCGGCAGTCAACGAAGTCTACGCTAGTGCGATGGGCGATCATCGTCCCGCGCGGGCAACGGTCGAAGTCAGCCGCCTTCCCAAAGACGTGCTGGTTGAGATCGACTGCATCGCGATTTCGGGATGAGCCGAGCTACGACGAAGCCGCGTGCTGATCTAGCGTGCGCGGCTACAGATTTCAGATCCCGAAGACGAGGAGCTTCCATGCAACGCTTGTTCATCTGCCTGATGCTGCTTTCAACTTGCGCGCTGATTGCGTGCGAGAAGAAAGCGGATGCGAGTTCGAGTGATAAGGAAGGCGCCCAACAGGCTGGCGCTGCTGTTGTTCCGATGGTCGCTGGCCCCGCTGCGACGAAGAACACGGCCAAAGGTACGGGGAAGTAAGAGGCTCGCCCCTCCCATGATACGCGAAAAGGGCCCGGCGATTGCCGAGCCCTTTTGTGAATTGCTAAGCGTCTACTTCGCTGCGAGCTTCTGCACGAAGTCATCGATCACGCGCACCGCTGAGCTGCGGTAGTTGTTCACGATGATGCTGAAAGCATAGCGCTTGCCGCTGCGGGCGTTGACGTAGCCACTCAAAGCGCTGACGCCGTTGATCGTGCCGGTCTTGGCGTGAACATTGGCGTGCGAGGCGTCGCCTCCACGCATCCGACGGCGCAGCGTTCCGGTATGCCCCGCGACGGGAAGCGTCGAGCGGTAGACGGCGTAGTCATCGTGCTTGGCGATCGTGGACAGAACACGAGCGAGGGTGTTCGCGCTCACGCGGTTCGAATCGGCGAGTCCACTGCCATCGCTCATCGTTAGTCCCGTGTGCGGGATATCGTTTTGCTCCAAGAAGTGCAGCACAGCAGCTTCGCCCGCTGCGAAAGTTCCTTCGCCCATGCCCTCGCGGCCAATGATGCGGAAGAGATTCTCGGCGTAGAGGTTCTGGCTGTGCTCGTTGCAGATGTAGAGCGTTGCTGCGAGATCCGAACTGTTTCGCTTGATCAGCGCGAAGTCATCCCAGTTCTGCATCTCACGGTGAGCGCGCTGAAGTCCGCCTTCAATCGCAATGCCCTGAGCAGCCAGCGTTTCCAGCATGACGAACGCGCAGAACTGTGCGGGATCAGAGACGGTGCAATCGCTTTGGTAGACGCCGCGACTGTTCGAGATCGTTCCCCAGACGCGCAGGCGATTCTCATCGCTGGGGCGTGTCCAGCCGATCTTTGGATCGGAGCGACTGTTGATCGTCTGCGTTTCGTTCTTGTCGATGCTGACGTACTTCGTGTCCGGCAGCAGCGAGACGCTCGCGGCGCTTCCCGCAGCGCCCGGCGCGACTTGCACGGTGATGCAGTTGTCGTTCAGCGTGAGCGCGGAAATCTCAGCTTCGTACCAGCGCAAGCTCTGATCCGTCGGCCAATCCTTGTGGATGCGCTCGCCGGAGAAGTACGAGTCGTCGAAGTAGAGCTTGCCGGTGACGCGGGTGATGCCGAGTTCGTGCAGACCGCTTACCAGATGCTTGAGCACCCAAGTGATATCGCCATCGTGATCGCGGCCAGAGATGTTCGGATCACCTCGCCCGATCAGCACGAGATCGCCGTCGAGCACGCCGTCCTTGAGATTGCCGCGAGCGCGCAAATCGGTGTCGAGGGTGAAGTCGAGCCCCAGGTTGTCGAGCGCGGCTGCCGTCACCAGCACCTTCTGGTTGCTCGCGGGAATCAGAGCGCGCTCGCCGTTGTGGCTGAAGATCACCTTGTCGTTGTCGAGGTCGATCACCACCGCACTGATCTGGACTTGACTGCCCAAACCGTGGTTTTCGAGCACGCTTGATAGCCGCGCATGTACTCCGCTGCCAGCGGCTTGCACCGGCGTAATCCCAATCAGCGTTCCAGCAACCAGCAGGATCGCAGTCGTCAGCAACATCAGCCCGATCAGCTTGCGCATGACGTCTCCCAGCTTCTCAGCTCTCGCCCACACGCACGCGCGCGTTAAGCGAAGAGCATTCCCAAAGAACCACCACAGCGCCGGGAACGACGCTCTTGGCCCTATCGGCGGGATGCGAAGCTGGGTGAAGAGAATCGCCTCTCCCTTTAAGAGAGATGTGAGCGTCGCGCAGGTCACGTCACAGCAGGCTCGTCGCGCTAAGCTAAGAAGACACCAATTGTTCGCGCTGATGCCAGCGAGAGGATTCGGAATTCAACGCAAAGTCGCTAAGGCGCAAAGTTCGCAAAGCCTGACGGATTGGGAGACGCTTTACTTCGACGAGAATCTTGCCATTCGTCGTTCGCGCCAACATGAAGAACGCTCGCAGGCGATGGAGCAACATTTCTCGAAGCTCAAATTTTCTTCGCGCGAGCCGACTTGTACAGGATTGAGTTAGGCAGAGAATCTGCGAGTTGACGAGGACACCCGCGCTAAAGTCTGGACCTCGAACCATTCTCGGAACTCTCATGCAATCGACCCAGATATTCACCGAGATGTTGAGAGACCAAGCGCTACCAACTGCGCACAGTTCGATGCAGCGCGAAGCGCTTTGCGGATCTTCGCGCCTCAGGGCCTTCGCGTTGAACTCTTCATCTCTTCGCTCGTATGAGCGCAAGAAGGGTGTGGCTCCTTGCGCTAAGCCATTCCCCAGAGGTGCTTGGTGTTCACCGGCTTGCCTTGCAGCTTCAGGTAGTAGAAGAGCTGCGACTTGTGAGTTTCCAAGTGATAGACACAGCTCGCCATGTGCGCGCCGAGCGGGCTTTCCGCGCCGCCCCAAGGAGCAACGCTGCGCTCATTTTGCAGGCGCTCTTCGCTGATCCCCTCGATCACTTTTAGGAATGTCGCCTTGTCAGCGGCCAAGCGTTCGCGCGCTTCGTCGAGACTCTCAACGCCAAGGTGAGCTTCCGCAGGTGGCATGAACTCGCCCTCTGCCGGCTTGTGATTGGGATCGAGGCCCTGCCCTGTCATGTCCCAAACGCCGGTGTCAAAGCCGCGGGCGATCGAGCCACAAGCGTTGGTGATGTGAAGCAGGAGCTGACCTACGGTGAGCCAGTTGGATCCGCTTTGAGGTTTCCAGTCGAGCACTGCCGATTCGCAGAGATCAATCAGACCGGCCGCTGAGCGGTAGACATCATCGGCTTCCGCTTTAAGGAACTCTTTCCAGGACATGAGTTTTCCTCCGCAGAAATGTGGAGCTTTTGAAGCGCAAAAAAGCAGTGGATAGAGGCAGCGCAATGAGCGCAAGCGCTGCCTCGACCGCGTCACTGCGAGTTACGCCATGCCCCAAAGGTGCATCGTGTTGACGGGTTTGCCTTGCAGCTTCAGATAGTAGAAGAGCTGGTTCTTGTGCGTCTCAAGGTGCGTGATGCAGCTCGCCATGTGAGAGCCAAGCGGGCTCTCTGGGCCGCCCCAAGGCGCGGTGCTTCTTTCATTGTTAAGGCGATCCTCGTCGAGACCTTCGAGCGCTGAGAGGAACTCTGCCTTGTCGTCTTCCAAGCGCTTCTGAGCATCGGCGAGACTCTCAACACTCATATGAGCTTCCGCCGGCGGCAGCATGTCCTGCTCGTTCGCAGGCTTCCAGCTAGGGTCGATGCCGTAGCCAGCCATGTCCCACTCGCCGGTGGCAAAGCCCTTGGCGGTAAGGCCACAGGCGCTAGCGATGTGGCGAAGAAGCTGGCCAGTAGTCAGCCAGTTGGTGCCGCTCTCCGGCTTCCAGTCGAGCTTGCTCTCGTCGCACATGGCGATCAGCCCCTTGGCTGCGTGGTACACTTCGTCAGCGCGAGTGCGCAGCATTTCTTTCCAATTCATCTTCCCATCCTTCGCTTGGAGATTCGTTTCACTGATGGCCTCACCCTGAGGACTTTGAGCGCTTGGTCATAGAAGTGCATATGCGCTCGGAGTTCATCCTGAGCCCCCCTCGTGACCAAATCTCAATACAGAGACCATACAAAAGTACACTGTATGAGCAAGCACAAAACTCTTTAAAAAGCCCGTGAAGACGGGCCTGCAAGACTGACAGTCCCCGCCCTAGCCGCAACATTTGTCCTTCAGCACTTCACGCGCTCTGGCGATTGAGGGTGATGCCTGGCGGCGCGCCATGAGAGCAGCGAGCGAGGCTAGATTTCTTCTCAAACACGTGAGGACACTCCAATGCAACGATTGGCGATACTAGTTGCCCTCGGCGCCGCGGCCTTCATCGCGGGCTGCGCAGGCAACGATCAAAGCCCCTACCTACACCACATGCAGCAACGCAAGCAGGCGGCTCAAAGCGCTCAAGCGCAAGCCGAGCAAGTGATTGCGAAAGCGGAAGCGGAGAAGCAAGCGACTGCGAGCCAGCTCGACAGCACCACTTCAAGGCTCGATGACACGCGCTACGAACTTCAAACCACACGCGCCGTCTTGGCGAGCGTGCGTTCGGATCTGAAGTCGGCGAAGGTCTCGATCAAGACGCACGAGGAAACGATTTCGATCATCTCGAATCAAGGCGAAGACCTGAGCGAAGCGCTGGCATCTGCCCGTGCGCAGTTGGCGAACGCCTTGGGCCAAATTTCGCTGCTGGAAGATCAGAACACCGAGCAATCGCTGGCGATCGCCGCTCGCGACAAGCAGGTCGCTGCGGTTTCCAGTCAGCTTGCCTCGACGCTTGATGCGCTCGACAAGTCCCGCGCTTCCAATGACGAACTGCGTGCGACCGTCAGCCAGCAATCGAACACGATCAGCTCACTGCAAGGCGAGTTGAGCGATGCGCAAGCGACGATCTCGGCCAAGGTGAACACGATTTCGCTGCAAGAAGCTGTGATCGAGGAAACCCAAGCTGACGTCGAGCTTCTCAGCAACGAGTTGCAAAGCGCCAGCAACGACAACGCTTCATTGTTAACGCAACTCAGCACGGTCAAGGCGGAGCGCGACCAGCTCTCGCAAGACCTCTCATCGGCGCAAACGGCGAACAGCGAGCTGACGACGATTCAATCGCAACTCAGCCAGCGCTTGAGCCAGTCGCAGCAGAAGAGCAGCGAGCTTTCGACGACCATCAATCAGCTGCAGCAAGAGCGCGACACGCTTCAGGGCTCGCTCAGCTCGATCGAGAACCAGAAGCAGCAGCTCGCAAACAAACTGGCGAAGAGCACTGAGAGCTTCGAATCACTGAACGCAAACTACAGCAAGCTGCAAAGCGAGCACACGCAAACGAGCAAGCAGCTTCAGACGATTCAAGCGCAGCAGAGCAAGCTGACCGAGCAACTCGCATCAGCGCAGTCCAAGTCCGAGAGCTTGGCGAGCCAGCTCAAGCACAACAAGACCTTGCTGGAAAACGAGCAAGGCACGGTCAAAGTGCTGCAGTCGAAGCTGAGCGAGAAGACGGATGCCCTCGCATCGATCACCCGCACGCTGGCGAAACTGCAACAGCCGGAAGCGGATGCAAGCGCCGACGCTGACAAGGCAACGCCCGCCGAGCCTGCGAAGGAAACGACAAGCAAGCCGGAGCAAGGCGATCAGCCCAAGGCTTCCTAGCCCAATGCAAATGCTCAACCCGAAGGCGCGCTTGGCTCACACCAGGCGCGTTTTCGTTTGAGCGCGAAGGGGCAGCGCTCTGGCATTGCCCGCCAATCCAATTCACAATGCAGGCATGAAACTCACGCGCCAAACTCAACGCCTCGCGGCCCTCGCTCTGATTGCAACGCTTCCACTATTAAGCGGCTGCATCGAGCGCAAGATTCGCTTCACGCTCGCCGAGCCGATGAACGTGCCCGTGCGTCTCTATGTTGACGGTGAAGACATGGGCGAGCTTTCCAGCGATTCGCCGATCGAGTCTGACTTCGTTCACTATGGCCCGCGCGAGTACAGCGCCCGCGCCGATGGCTACGAAGTGGCGGCTGGCGAATACAACACGGACCCGCCTTGGTTCGAGTATCCGCCGATGGATTTCTTCGTGCTGCTCTGGCCGCAGACCTGGCGCTATGAGCACGAAGTTGAGATTCGCATGACGCCATTGCAGGAAGTTGATCCCGTAGCTTTGGCCGATCGCGCGGAGGCATTCCGCGAAAGCTCGCGCGAGCGCATCAGCGAGGCGCAGCGCAGGCCGAAGAACAAGCGCCAATAGCGCTAAGCTTGCTTTCTCGAAGCGCCGCGGCATTGCAAATTGACTCACCGGCGCTTCCGCCTATCCTTCCCATCCGCGCCAGCAGTTTCGTGGCATCAGCCGCAAGGCGTGTGGAGAGTGCATGGGTTTGATCTCGCAAAAGCTCCCTGGTATGGAAGCGCAGCTCGCTGCGAGTAGCCGCGATCCTTTCGCTGCTGACACGCGCCATATCGCGATTGTCGGCGCGGGATATGCCGGCACGATGCTTGCGTGGCACTTGCATCAACTGGCGAGCGCGCGCGAAATGCGAGTCTCGCTGATTGATCCTGGCGCTGGAATCTCGCTGGGTCTCGCGTATTCCACGGACGATCCGAGTCACCTCCTGAACGTCCCTGCCTCGCGCATGAGTGCTTTGGTTGATGCGCCGCGTGACTTCATCGATTGGTGTCAGGCCCGCCGCATTCTTGAACGAGAGAAAGACGGATTCGTTCCTCGCCGCGTGTTCCGCGAGTATGTGCTTGAGCGCTTCGCCGGTCAGTTGAGTGCGCCTGCGCCTGGCGCGACGGTGGGGGTGATCAACGATTCTGTGTCTGCCATCCGGCAAGCCGCAGCAATGAGCTTTGCAATCTCCTTGCACTCTGGAATAGAGCTGCAAGCAGATGCGGTCGTGCTAGCCACTGGCAATCAACCGCCGCTCGTGCCTGAGGCATTCCGCGCACTCAGCGATACGCAACCGGAGCGCGTGAGCGCTGCGCTTCACCAAGGCTGGGCGGATCGCATTGAGCAGGATGATCGCGTGATCCTTGCGGGCACTGGCCTGACCATGGTTGATGCTGCGCTCACGCTGCAATCGCGCGGGCATCGAGGCGAGCTGATCGCCATCTCTCGCCGTGGATTGCTGCCCGTCGCGCACCGCAAAGATTGGCGAGGTGTGAGGCCAACGCAAGTCCCGTTGGAGCCAGCGCGTGGCTGTCTCTCCATGCTGCAAACGCTCCGCAACGCTGTGCGTGAGGGCGAACGCTGGGACGCGCTGCTGGCGGGCATGCGTAGGGAGATCAGCGCGCTGTGGACGACCATGCCGCCCGCTGAGAAGCAGCGCTTCTTGCGGCACCTGCGCACGATTTGGGATGTGCACCGACATCGGATGGCTCCTGCCAGCGCGAGCGCGATTCGAACGATGCAAGAGAGCGGGACGTTGAAGATCATCGCGGGGACCTTCTCCGATGCGAGCGCTCTCGCGGGCGATCGAATCAGCGTGAGCTACCGCGCGAGGGGCACCGACGAGATGCGGAGTGTTGAGGGCCAGCGACTCGTGCTTTGCACTGGGCCGGACACCTCGCTTGTTGCCTCCCCCTTGCTCGCGCAAATGCAACGCGAAGGATTGCTCTGCGCGGATCCCAATGACCTCGGTGTGAAAGCCATGCCTAGCGGCAAGCTTCTCAACGCGCGCGGCGAGTCGGACCTGCACCTCTACGCGATCGGGTCGCTGCTGCGCGGTACACTCTGGGAATGCACGGCGATTCCCGACCTGCGCGGCTACGTCAGCTCGATGGCGAAGACTTTGCTGACTTAGCTCGTCCCTAGCGCAGCAAGTAGTCTAGGTGCGCGAAGCTCTCACCGATCTTTCGCTGTCCTTCGACGATTTCGAGTGGCGAGTGGAAGCTCGGCGCATCGTAAACAAGCGTGTGGAACTCGCCCTTCTCGCCGCAAGGATCGCAGGTTGCCGGTAGGTCTTGCAGCAGCGCGGGATCAAACTCGCGTCCGAGAAAGCTCGCGTCGAGCTGCGCCAGATCAACGCTCACAATCTTTGCCCGCAAGCCACCTGAGATCATCTCGCGCGCAAGCTGATTCGTGTCGCGCTGCCAGAGCGGGAAGAGCGGGGCGATGCCCGTGCCTGCGAGTTTCTCTTCGCGATACGCGCGGATGTCTTGCAGGAAGAGATCGCCGAACGCGATGTGCGAGACGCCTAAGTACTTGGCACGCTCCATCGCAACGCTCATGCGCGCTTCGTACTCGTGATTGGGGCAAGGCCAAGGTAAGGCAATCTCGATGCAATCAAGCCCGCAGGCTTGGGCTTGCGCGTGCAACACTTCGCTGCGAACGCCGTGCATGGAGACGCGCATGCCGCCAAGCCCGCCAGCGTTTGCATCGCTCGCGCTGAGCGTGGTGAGCAGCGCGACGACCTCGACTTCCCCGCGTTGCTCCGCTTGTTTCAGCAGGTGCAGCATCCACGCGGAGTCCTTGCCGCTGCTCCACGAAACGAGAATGCGCGGCTGGTCCTGCGGCATAGCGAATCCTTCCAACTGCTAGCGCGCCTGCTTGCGCGCGAGGTACGCGTTCCAGCCGCGAATCGCGCCGACGCCGGGGTAACCCGCTTCGAGCACTTCGCTCTATCAATCGTTCGAACAAACTCTATCCCATTCTCCTAGACGAAGACTTGGCTCCCAAGGTCGTGAGCACCGGGTGAAAGGCATCCGCACGCTGCCCGCCTCAGCAGCCAGCGTCGTGCCTTCAAACTCAGCAGCATGCGTACCGTGAGGACAGGCCTTCCAGACACGGCAACAGCTAGCAGTAGCCGTGTCTGGAAGCAGACTTCCGAAGAGACTCTTGGAGGTCGGCGTAGGCTTGCCAGCGGGAGCCGTGGTCTGGCCGCTCCCGCGAAGTTACGGAAGCTCCCTTGGGGCAATGCGCGCTCCAGTTCCTCGCACAGTCACGGTCGCTCGGTAGAGCACGGCATTCGCGCGAAGCGGCATTGGGGTCTTGCTCCCAGCGGAAAACTCGACGTCAGAAAGCATCTCCCAAGACCAGACAAAACGCGGGACTAGCAGGAAGTCGGCCTCGGGTGCTTTGCTCAGCGCATCGTTAATCGCGCGATTCATCGCTTGCGTCTTGACCCACTCGAGGGTGGTCTGAATCTGAAGACGCTCGGGGTTCTCGGTGAAGCGGCCGAAGGGTGCATGATCCGCGTTCATGGCCTCCCGCCCGACTTCGTTCCAGTTTGTTCCTGCCTGGGCAGTCGTCTCATCAATCAGGTAGGGAGTCCCGTCGTAATTGATCCACAGCCCCTTGGCGGCGTCCCATTCAAAAGAGGCAGTCCCCTCAAACTTGGACAGGATCTCTACTTGCAGACGGCCGCCGGTGGGGTCATCCGGGATGATGCTGAACTCGGCCGTCACGTCAGTTCCCGAGTAGCTAGCACCTTGCCCCTCCCACGCGACACTCTTGACCGTCTTCGTTGCCGCTGGAGCCGGAGTTGGAGAAGACGGCTTAGCTGAGCTCGCAGGCCTGAGCCGGCTGCATCCAGAAAGCAAAGCCATACACGTTAACACACACGTCAAGATGAAGCAGCGCGCTGCGAGCCTATGTTGAGGCATAGTCAGAACCTTTCGTTGGCCGAAGTACGGACCCTAGGTTGAAAAACACGCTAAAAGAATACACTGCATAGCTGCACCGCGCAACTGATAAAACGATCAAATGAGAGGTCGCAGGCTCGAGCACTTCCCCAGTGAATTGCTAGAGAGCTAGCCACGCTTTTAAAAGTCGCCGTGCCAAGAGTGACGTATCCGAAGGGATGTGCTCCCGTGGCGTCAGTTTTCTCTGCTTTGAATTCTTTCAAACGAATAGCTGTGTTCTATCGTAGAGGAGTTCTAAGAACCGTCTCTCCGGTATCGCGACTGCGTCGCAAATCGCGATGCCAGAGGAGCTCGCTTGGCGAGACAATGGGCTGCAAGGTTTGTTCCTTTCTGCTTTTGAGAACGAAGATCCCTCGTCTGAC
>Ga0213866_10003114_pt1 | contig 11415 bp, 9 predicted proteins | sample PICome_11_FD_160079 | JGI IMG/M metagenome (GOLD analysis project Ga0213866, IMG submission 160079) | Coastal seawater microbial communities near Pivers Island, North Carolina, United States - PICO284 | ecosystem: Environmental > Aquatic > Marine > Coastal | place: USA: North Carolina... | reverse complement strand
GCAGGATCTGAAGTAGAAATGAAAGAGAAAAAAGCTAGAGTGGAAGATGCTTTACACTCAACTAGAGCTGCTGTTGAAGAGGGTGTTGTGCCTGGAGGTGGTTCTGCTTTAATCAGATGCTTAGAAGCAGTTGAAAAAGTCACTGGTGATAATGATGATCAAAATGTTGGCGTTAATATTGCTAGAAAAGCTTTTGAAGCACCACTTAGACAAATCGTTTCTAATGCTGGTGAAGAATCATCTGTAATTCTTGCCAACGTAAAAGATGGTAAAGGCTCTTATGGCTTTAATGCATCTACTGGTGAATATGGTGACATGATTGAGATGGGCATTCTTGATCCTGCAAAGGTAACGAGAACAGCTATTCAAGCTGCTGGTTCAGTTGCAGGAATGATGATTACCACCGAAGCAATGGTTACAGATGTTCCTAAAGATGATGCTCCAATGCCTCCAATGCCTGATATGGGTGGCATGGGCGGAATGGGCGGAATGATGTAATCATCTGACCTTTGTTATCAAATGGGGCCTTTGGGCCCCATTTTTATTAGATTTAAATTAAAATTTATTTTAAGATAGATAGAAGCATATTTATAAGGAGACAAATGGATATTCTAACTGATCAAGCTTTTTTTAGATCACTTCATGTTTTATTTGGTATAGCCTGGATCGGCTTACTTTATTACTTTAATTTTGTTCAGGCTGAGTATGTAAAAATTGCAGATCCTGATGCAAAGGCTGATGTATTTAAGAAGCTCGCACCTAATGCCTTATGGTGGTTTAGATGGGCTGCATTATTCACATTTTTAACTGGGGTTATTCTCCTACATCAAATCTATGTGAGGATTGGCACTGAAATTATTTTAGGAGCAACAATGGGAACAATTATGATGCTAAATGTTTGGGGCATCATATGGAGAAACCAAAAGATTGTTTTAGGAATGAAAGAAGGTGATGCTGCTGCAGCCGGTGCTAAAGCGGGGCTGGCCTCAAGAACTAATACTCTTTTTTCAGTACCAATGCTGATGTATATGGTTTATTCAGTTCACGGTGGTAATGTTGGTATGGGCATTAGCATGAACGCATTATACTTAGGACTTGGAATTATTCTTGCTATCGAAGCTAATGCAATTTGGGGAAAAATGGTGCCTGCAATAACTTCTGTTAGAGCTGTAATCATATCTTCATTTGCTCTAGCAATAATACTTAAAGTTATTACTGATACATTATAAAAAATAATCACATTTATTTATGGGGAGCTTTTAGCTCCCCTTTATTTTTAAATATTTTCTAAAATCATAGAAAATCAGATAGAATGGACACAAATTAAAGGAAATACATGGATAAAAAACCAAGCGAAGCTGAAGTACTAGAAGCTGTAAGAAAGCTTATATTATGGGCAGGAGATGATCCTGAAAGAGAAGGTTTAGTTGAAACTCCAAAAAGAGTAGCTAAAGCCTATAAAGAGTTTTTTTCAGGCTATTACGAAGATCCATATGAAATTTTAAATAAAACTTTTGAAGAAGTCGAAGGTTATGATGATGCGGTTATTGTAAGAGATATCAGAGTTGAATCTCACTGTGAACATCATATGGTACCAATAATAGGTGTCGCTCATGTTGGCTATATTCCAAATAACAGGGTGGTTGGAATTAGTAAATTAGCAAGACTTGTTGATGTATTTGGTAAAAGACTACAAACTCAAGAAACAATGACAGCTCAGATTGCAGATACAATTAATGATGTACTGCAACCAAAGGGTGTTGCGGTTGTAATTGATGCTAGTCACGGGTGTATGAGTACTAGAGGTATACACAAAACTGAATCAAGTACCATCACATCAAGAATGCTTGGTATATTTAGAGAAGATAATAAAGCAAGAGAGGAATTCATTAATTTAATTAATTCGCCTAAAAAATTCTAAATGAACTCAAAAAAGATACTGCAATCAAGTATCAAACCATCGGTGCCAATTATTCTCGCTTCTGGATCGGAGAGCCGAAGAATTATGCTCGAAGATGCAGGTTTAGATTTTATGGTTTTGTCTTCTGATGTTGATGAGGATATTCTCAAACAACAAATAACTGGAATGCCTTTTGAGGAACAAGTTGTCAAGCTGGCATCTGCAAAAGCTAAAGAAGTAAGTTTAAAAAATCAAGATCATATTGTCATTGGCGGTGATCAAATGTGTGTTTGTAATAATTCAATTTTTGATAAGCCTGGCTCTGTTGAAAAAGCAGTAAATAATCTTCAAGCTCTATCTGGCACAACTCATTATCAATATAGCGGAGTCTGTATCTTTAAAAATGGTGAATTGTTATGGGACTATTATGAAATTGTTGAGATGATAATGCATAAATTGTCAGATGAAGAAATTAAGAATTATGTAGAATTAGAAAATCCAATTCATGCAGCTGGTGCATATAAGTTTGAGTCTTTGGGTTGTAATTTATTTTCATCTGTTAATGGCTCTTCATATACCATCAGAGGAATGCCGTTACTGCCTTTATTGAGGAAATTAAGGGAAATGGATATTATAAATTTAGAACAGATTAATAATTAAATGAAAATTTTTAATACTCATTCTGGAACAAAAGAAGATTTTATTCCGCTAGACCCTAATCATATTAAAATTTATGCCTGCGGCCCTACCGTATACAACTATGCTCATATTGGAAATGCAAGAATGGCAGTTGTTTTTGATACTCTCGTTAGGGTATTAAGAGATAGTTATCCAAAAGTTACATATGTATCCAATATTACTGATATTGATGACAAAATTATTGATGCTGCAAATGAACTCAAAGTACCAATAGAAGAAATTACTCAAAAATATACAAATATTTATAATGATGACATGTCTAAGCTTTTAGTGAAAGCTCCAGATATTCAACCAAAAGCTACAGAATATATTCCAGAAATGATAACTCTTATTGAGGATTTGGTTGAAAAGAAGCATGCGTATGAAAAAGATGGACATGTTTTATTTCATGTGCCTTCTTACGAAAATTATGGAAGTCTTTCAAAAAGAAATCGCAAAGAGCAAATAGCTGGAAGCAGGGTTGAAATAGCTCCATTTAAAAAAGATCCTGCTGATTTTGTTTTATGGAAGCCAAGTAATGACAAACAACCTGGTTGGGATTCACCATGGGGGCTTGGAAGACCTGGCTGGCATACAGAGTGTTCAGCAATGTCTGAAAAAACTCTTGGGCTGCCTTTTGATATCCATGGTGGTGGACGAGATTTAACATTTCCTCATCATGAAAATGAGATTGCCCAAAGTTGTTGTTCATCTGCTGATATCAGTAATCCAAAATCTTATGTAAATTATTGGATGCACAATGGTTTTGTTACTGTGAATGGTGAAAAAATGTCTAAGTCATTAGGTAATATTTCTCTTGTAAAAGATTTAATAGATATTAATCATGGAGAAGTTATTAGGTTGGCATTGCTATCATCACATTACAGACAAGCTCTTGATTGGAATGATAATGTTATTCATCAATCAAAAATACTTCTAGATAAGTTATATAACGTGCTAAATGAAATGAAAGACATTAATTCATTAGAGGATAAAGATTTATCAAATGATTTTGTATCTCCTTTATTTGATGACCTTAATACCCCAGGTTTAATTGCAAATCTTAACAAGCTAATAAAAGACTATCATTCTGCCTCTGAAAAAGAATTACCAATTTTCAAGGCCAATTTGATAAGAGCAATCAATTTAATTGGAGTTTGTCAGTCAAGTTATGAAGATTGGACAGCACAAAAAAATGAAAATGTAGATATAGAAAAAATTAATAATCTTATCGAAGAAAGATTAGAAGCTAAAAAAATGAAAGACTTTATAAGAGCTGATCAAATTAGACAAGATCTATTAGATATGGATATTGAGATTAAAGATAGTCAAGAAGGAACTGAATGGAGTGTAAAACAATGATTCCTGAAAAGTCTCCACATTACGATCTTCCTGATTCATATGAAAATATCGAAAAAACTTTGATTACAGCTGATCAAATTCTTTCAGATGCTGTAAAAAATGCAAAAACCCTTTTTCATTCACCGACTGTCTCATCCTTGGACGATTCAAAAATAGTATCCCGTGTGATGGTTTTAAGAGAATTTGATCTTAAAAAAAGATTTATGAGATTTCATACGGATTATAGAGCTCCTAAGATCAAACAATTTAAAAATAATAGTGTTGCTAGTGTTGTGGGATATGATCCAATATTAAAGGTTCAAATAAAACTTCAAGGTACGATTGAGCCTCATTATCACAACTCTGTTGCACGTAAGGCATGGGATGGCTCAACAACAAGATCTAAAAAATGTTATTCGGTAAGAGGTGGTTCATCTTTAAAGATAAATAATCCGCGTGAATATGATCTAAAAGACGGTAATATTGATGATGGATACATGAATTTTGCTGTATTAATATTTACGTTTGACTCATTAGAGTTTCTGCATCTCAAAAGCTCTGGTCATAGAAGGGCGCTTCATATCTGGGATTCTAATTTAAATTCAACCTGGCTGGTTCCATAAAATAAGTTTTCATTTCTGTAACACTAAAAAGAATTTTGTGGTTTACTATTTAATCTAAATTAATTTGGGAGAGAGATATGAAAAAATATTTACTTAGTACTTTATTATTGTTTTCAGCTGATCTCGTTTTTGCAGACGGACATTCTGAAGATGAAAAAAAAGTTCTTGCTGCCTTAGAAGCATACTTCAATGCGAGGACAGACCAAGATTGGAAAACTGTTGTTTCTTATGAAAGCAAGTCTGGTACATACGGAACCAACTCTGATGGAAGTTTCCATAAACCAGTAGTAATTCAAACGGCTCAAGATTGGGAAAATTCCAATCAAGGCGGTGTAATTAATGTTCATTATCCAGAAGCTATTCAATTATCCGATGATGTTGTTTTTGTTCGATTTTATTACGAGGGAGTTACTAACGTAGATGATGTTAGTAAACCATATAGAACAAGAGTAACAATGAACTGGGTTAAAGAAAGTGGAAAATGGGTGGTAAAGACCCAACATTATTCGTCAGCCGCATATGGTGGCGTGCATGTTACTCAATCAAGTGATTTCGAGGATTAGAATCGTGAAAAAACTTTTATTACTTAACATATTCTTTTTGAATGCCATTTGTATTTCTGCTCAAGATGTTGACATTGTTAACTCTGACTCTTCGGGCTATGTTCTGTTATCAACATATGAAATGGCCTATGGCAGTAAGTATAAAGATCTTGAGAAGAGCTTAATCAAAGAAACAAAGGCCGGAGTTAAAGATGGCTATGATACCTGTTCCTTGTATAGACATGTTCAGGGTTCTCAACGAGCTTTTTATATGATTTGTAGTTTTAAAACCATGGATCAATTTGCAAAAATTATGGATGTTGAGCGAGACTATAGTAATGATAAGCAACTATTTGCTTCTCATACTGATCACATTCTTGCTAGAGTTACAACTGAATTAGACAGCCCTCCGCCATTCGTAATGTTTGCAAAATGGAGACCGGGACCAAATCTTTCTATGTCAGGATTTTCTGAGAGAATGACCGCATTTCAAAAAGCTTTTTCAAAAAGTTTTGGAGCATGTAATGAATATATTCATTCATGGGGACCAGAATATGCAGGTTATCTTGCTTGTGGTTTTAATAACTGGTCAGATTTTGCTAAAGCTACAGCTGCTGCAGATGAAAATGTTGTTGAGGCAATTTCATCTTTTCCTGTAACAGGAATAGTTAGTCATTCTGATGAACTTTTAGTTAGGGTATACCCTAAGTAATCATTAAAATAAAGCCAGCAATAGCTGGCTTTATTAAACTCTGTTTAGATTTAAGTATTTATCTATATAATACTTCCTATGAATATTAAGTTACCGGATGGAAGTGTTAGAGAACTTAAGATTGGTTCAAATGGCTTTGATTTAGCCAACGAAATTGGACCAGGTTTAGCCAAAGCTGCTATAGCTGTTTCTGTAAATGGTATTCAAAAAGATTTATGTGATCCTATAAATGAAGATTCTGAGGTGTCAATAATTACAATTGATTCTGATGAGGGTCTTGAAATTATGCGACATACTCTCACAGCTCAAGTGCTTGCTAGAGCTGTTAAAAATATTTATCCAGACACAAAACTAGCTATTGGACCAATAATTAAAGATGGTTTTTATTACGATTTTGAATTTTCAAAGCCAATTTCTCAAGATGACCTAGAAAAAATTGAAAAAGAAATGCATAAAATTATTAATTCAAAGTCATCAATTACAAAAAAGTTTTATTCAAAGAAAGATGCATTGAAAGTTTTTAAGACTATTGGTGAATCATATAAGCAATCCATTATTGAAGAGTCAGATCAGGAAGATAATTTCCAACTTTATTATCAAGACGATGATATATTCGTAGACCTTTGTAGAGGACCGCATCTACCAAGCTTAAGTCACATTGGTGTTTTTAAATTGACTAAACTTGCTGGCGCATACTGGAAAGGAGATTCAAAAAACAAGATGTTAACTAGAATCTATGGTACTGCATGGAAAAACGAAAAGGACTTAAAAGCATATCTTGACTCCATTGAAGAAGCTGAAAAAAGAGATCATAGAAAAATTGGAAAGGAAATGAATCTATTTCATTTTCAAGAAGAAGCTCCTGGAATGGTTTTTTGGCATCCAGATGGGTGGACAATTTATAGAATATTACAGGATTTTATTAGAACTAAACTTGCGCATTATGACTACAAAGAAATTAATACTCCTCAAGTAGTTGATAGAAAGCTGTGGGAAGCATCAGGCCATTGGGATAAATATAGAGAAAATATGTTTATAACTGAAATAGATGAAGAACATGCAAACGAAAAAAGGACTAATGCTTTAAAGCCAATGAATTGTCCATGTCATGTCCAAGTATATAATCAAGGACTAAAATCATATAGAGATCTGCCTATAAGATATGCTGAGTTTGGCTCTTGTCATCGATACGAAGCATCAGGGACTATGCATGGCTTAATGAGGGTTAGAGGTTTTACACAAGATGATGGCCATATTTTTTGTACTGAAGAGCAAATAGAATCAGAAACAAAATTATTTATCGAGCTTTTATCTGATGTATACCAAGATTTAGGCTTCGAATCATTTGATATAAAACTTTCAACAAGACCTGAGACAAGAGTAGGGTCTGATGAAACATGGGACAGGGCTGAACAAGCTCTTGAAAATGCTATAAAAAAATTAGATATACCTTATGAAGTTCAAGAGGGCGATGGTGCCTTCTATGGCCCTAAATTAGATTTTGTATTAACCGATGCTATTGGAAGAGAGTGGCAATGCGGAACTTTCCAGGCTGACTTTAATTTACCAGATAGACTTGACGCTGAATTTGTAGCTGATGATGGAGCAAAACACAGACCAGTTTTAATTCATAGAGCAGTGCTTGGTTCTTTTGAAAGATTTATTGGTGTCTTGATAGAAAACTATTCAGGAAGACTTCCTTTATGGTTAGCTCCCAGTCAAGTAGTAGTATGCTCTATAACCTCTGATGTTAATAGTTATGCTCAAGACATTAATAAGAAGCTATTAGATCTAGGTATCAGAACAAAGATAGATATTAGAAATGAGAAGATTAGTTATAAGATTAGGGAACACAGTAATAAAAAAGTACCAAATATCGTAATACTTGGTAAACAAGAAGCTGAATCAAATACTGTAACTATACGAAAACTTGGTAGTCAGGAAAAATACTCATATCCTCTTAAAGATTATTTAAGTGAAATAGTCAAAGAAGCACACAGATAAGTGAATTCATTATTTATTTTTTTTATAAAACTCTATCAAAGGTTTATATCCCCTCTAATTGGAAGTTCATGCAGGTTTAATCCGACTTGCTCAAGTTATGCAATCGAAGCCTTTCAAAGACATAATTTTTTTTATGCTTTTTATTTAAGCATCAAAAGAATTTTAAAATGCAACCCCTGGGGTCCATCAGGCGATGATTTTGTTCCAAAATAAATCATTCAAAATATTTGTATTTATTGTTTAATTGCCTTAATCTAATCATATATATTTAAAACCTAAGGGGGGTTTACGTATGTTTTTTCGTATAAATAAGTCATTACTATTATTACCTTTAATAGTTTCTTTATCCGCATTTAACCTTGTTGCACAAGAAATAGAAGAAGTCGTTGTTACTTCAACTAAAAAAGCTGCATCAATTCAAGACCTAGCTTTGTCTGTACAAGCTTTAACATCAGATGATTTAGCTGAAGCACAAATTACAGAGACAGAGGATATGGTTGAGTTAATTCCAGGTATCATTCAATCACCTGGTGTGGGTTCTGGTACTAATATGGGTATTAGAGGTATGATCAGTACTACTGTTGGTGCAAACTCTACTGCAGCGGTTCAAGCTCATATCAATGGTATGCAAATTAACCAATCTGTTTTTACTACTATTGGTTTTTTTGATGTATCACAAATTGATATATTAGCGGGCCCTCAAGGTACGTTATTTGGTAGAAACGCAACTGGTGGTGTTATTAACGCTATTACAACACCTGCTGAGCATAACTTTGATGGTTCAATGAGATTTGAATTCGGTCAAGACGGCCAGCAAAGAGTTGGTTATGCTCAAAACTTTGATCTCTCTGAAAAATTAGCTATGCGTATTGCCGCTCAAGCTTATGAGAAAGATGGTCAGATTTTAAACATGCATACAGGTAATTATGTCGATAACAGAGATACTAGTGATTACAGAATTACCCTTAATTACGAAATTAACGATACTACTGAACTTACCTTAATGCATCAAAGCCATGCTGCTGATGACAAAAGATCACACTTTAATGCCAACTATTGTGCTAGAAACGTCTTCTATGGTTGTTTGCCGTGGGAAAAAGGTGACCTAAACGCTCCAGCCATGGCTACTGGATCCATTGACGGACTATTTGGTTTCATTGCGCAAACGAATAACGGTAATGATCCATATAAAAATACAGTTGCTCCGCCAACTATCGATCACATCAATAGAGACTTTGATCCGCATACGAAGCAAGACTTTGAATTCAGTCAAATTACATTAGTTAAACAATTCGATAATTACGAATTAAAAATTAATGCTTCAACAGCTGAAAGAAACTATGTAAGAACTGGTGATGTTGATGGTTCTGTGGCTTCTGAAGGTTTCACTTCTGGCGTTATGCAAGGTATTAAAAACCTTGGAGTAATCGGTGCTTATGGAGTTCAACTTACAACAGCTGCTCTTACAGCTGGAGAAGCTGCACCCACTGAAGCAGAAATAATGGCAGCATACGGTGCAGCTGTTGCTGCAGGAGAATTGCCGGTCTATGATAATGATAGTGATCAGTTCACATTGTTGCTTGATTTACCTTGTTTGGATGCACCTCATCTTTGGACTGGTGATGGATCATATGAGTGTTCAGAAGCTCCATCAACGGTTGATCAAATTGATGTTAACTTAGTTTCTGATTTAGACGGACCTTTTAACTTTGTTTTAGGTGCTTTCGCTTGGGAATCAGATGGACATAATAAGTTCTATACTCATACTGCAGCATATAATGTTATGAGAAGTTTTGATTTACATCCAGTTTCCCAATACTTTGGCGAAGACAGTGAACTTGGTCACCTTCAAGGTCTAGGTTATGGCGGTATATCTTTCTATAATGAATTTTTCGCATGGGCTGCCGGAGGCTTTGGCACAGAAACATTATTTGATATAGCAAACCCATTTGCTGATGATCCAGAGACTGGAGAAAGTGCTGCAGTTGAAGGATATACTTGTGCTCAGCTGGTAGCTGCAGGTCAAAATCCTCTAGGCTGTGATGAATATTTATATGAAGACCTAGAATTCTTTACTTATCTAGCTACAACTGATGGTTTAATGGCTCAGCTTGGCAAGCCGCCAGCATTTAAGAGAACTCTTCCACTTGAACATGGTGGTTTAGTGCAAGATAATCCTGTAGTTCAGGAAACATTATCTGTATACGGTAACTTCTTCTATGACCTAAGTGATGATACTAAAGTTACTGTAGGTTTTAGATATAACGAAGATAGTTATGAAGACTTTGCCTTTAATATGTTGGGTGATATCGGTAACGATGACTATGTTTATTCTCCAACTTATGATTTATACAGATTAGGCGGCACTGAGGAAGCAACTAGAGCTGCTTTTTATACAGAGGGTAAAGACACTAATACAACATATAAACTTGCGATTCAGCATAACTTAAGTGATGACGTTATGGTTTATGGAAGTATAGCAACTGGTAACAAACCGGGTGGTGCAACACCGGATCAATACGGTAATCCATCTCTTTATAATCCAGAGACTGTTGATGCATTTGAGCTTGGTTTAAGGTCTATATTAATGGACGGTGCATTACTGATGAATTTAACTGCTTTTAATTATGACTTTAAAGATGCTCATTACTCACAAGTAGTTGGTTCTGCAGCTATAACAAACAGTATTGACTATACTCATACTGGTCTTGAAGGACAGATGAAGTTATTTTTATCAGCTGATACTTCAATTGATTTTAACTTCTTAGCATTGGATTCAACAATCGGTGCAGGGGAGAAACTATTTAATCCACTAAATCCAAATGGTGCTACTGAGATTTTAGGTGTCTACAACATAGACCCAGATGATTTGACGGAAACCGGATCTCTCACACAGCAATTAATTGCGAGACTGACAGCAGCATATCCTAATGGCGGTCCAGATCTTTATCTGCTAAAACCAGATGATCTTCCTTGTTCTTACTTTGTTGGTGCCGGTTTAGCAACCGAAGAACTTTGTGCTGCAGGTTATATTGGTGGAACAGCAGCTTCATATATAACATTACTAGCGAACAATGAAGATGCTGGTTCATTATTACCATTTGCTTTATTTGCAGAAACAGACGCAGGCTTTATAGCAACATTCCAAGGATATAATCTTACTGAAACAAGATTTTTGGACACTGTCGGCATACCATTACCATGGTTAGCTGATGAATATGAAGTTGATTTAGAGGGCAAAAGAACTCCATTTACCTCTGAGCTTGACTGGAATATGGCTGTAAACCATTCAATGGCAGTAATGGATGGTACCTTAGACCTTAAATTAACATATACTCACAAAGGTGATTCTAACGGTGACCTTTTTGAATCAATGAATACTTTTGTTCCTGAGGCAGAGTACATTGATATTTATGGAAATTGGACGCCTGCTAGTGGTGACTATAATGTTGGCTTCTATGTTAAAAACTTAGACAACAATAGACAATTAGCATCTGCTAGAACTACATCTGAGCTAGTTGGTGGTCCTGTGAATGTTTACTTTACTCAACCAAGAACAGCTGGGGTAACTTTCACATATAATTTTTAATTAAATAAAAATTGATAAAAAGCCCA
>Ga0213866_10003112_pt1 | contig 11418 bp, 14 predicted proteins | sample PICome_11_FD_160079 | JGI IMG/M metagenome (GOLD analysis project Ga0213866, IMG submission 160079) | Coastal seawater microbial communities near Pivers Island, North Carolina, United States - PICO284 | ecosystem: Environmental > Aquatic > Marine > Coastal | place: USA: North Carolina... | reverse complement strand
ATTATGATCATATTGGTCAAACTTACGATATTCTCAAGAGTATTTCAGACGATACATACAATGAGATGTTGAAGAAGGGTCAAGAACTTTATCAAGATTACTTCTCACTTCAAGGTGTCTTTGAAAACATTATTAAAAGAGTGCAATGAAAAAAGTTTTATTGGTCTTTGGTTCGTATGCGGATCATAGGCAACAATTCTTTGATTCTTATATGTCTCCAAGGAATCAAGAGTATGCTGATAAGCACGGTTTTGAATATCTTGAGTTGAAGGACAACCTTTATAAGTATCGTGGTAATTACACCTGGTTGAAGTTTACTATCCTTGAGCAAATGCTTGAAGAAGGATATGTAACTGATGGTGATATTGTCACACACTTGGATGCTGATATGTGTGTGGCTGATATTGACCAAGCATATGAGACTAGTAAATCATTCTCATATGCAATTGACTCTGGCAATACACATTGTATGGGCAACTACTCTATCAAAGTCAACGAATGGTCTAGACAGTTGGTTGCTAATATCCTCTCAGAAGAGCGGTATCAAGCACTCAATGATGTTGTATCCAGACATGAAAGATTTGGATATGTGAATAGTTTCTGGCACGAGTTTAGAGAACAAGCATCCTGGTATTCTCTTGCTGGAATTAAGAGACACTCTGACGAACCTTTCTGGAATCTTCCAGATTATGGATGGCATTCTGATAAAACAGATTGGACTGTCTATTCTTTGGAAGAACTTTATGAGCATGTAGAAATTCTTCCCACTGCTTGGAATGTTACTGAATTAGAAGGTGAATCTAATTGTCAGTTCTTAATTAATAAAGTTGAAAAAGAAAACGTAATCATCCGCCATTTTGCTGGTGGTCAACAGTGGAGAAAGGAGTGGTTCGATAAATGAAAACATTTGTATGTCACTGGACCAAACTCAAAGAAAGAAAGAATCACCTTTTAGAAGTTTTGAAAGAGGAAAAGATAGAAGATTATGAATTTGTAGAAGATTATGACTCTGATAATTGGGATACTGGAAAAATAGAAAAAAGTTTTCCAAATATTTTTGGTAAAAATCCAAAAGGAAGAAATCTAAAAAAATCAGAAATTTCTTTAGTCTTAAAGCATATTAAAATAATTTGCGAAGTCGCTGAAAAATATGATTATGCTTTAGTCCTAGAGGATGACGTAATTTTGTGTGATAATTTTTTGGATGAGTTCTCAAAATCATTTGAACAACTACCAGAAGATTGGGACATGGCATGGGTTGGAACTTGTTGTGATCTACATGCACACCCGAAAGACGGTTTGAGGATAGCAAAAGCAAATGGATCAAGGTGTACTCATGCATATATCATAAGCAATTCTGGTGCCAATAAAATTTTGGAGGAATTGAGATATTGTAGTGATGGGGCAGATTTTTATTACAATTATTTGATTGATAAGTTTAAACTAAACAACTACTGGTTTGAACCTGCACTTGCTATACAAAGTGCCGAATTTAAAACGACAATACAAAACTAATATGAATATTGCGTTCTCTGACTTTTGGCAGTATCCAAAAGCATTTGATCCAAATAATAATTTTTTTATTCACGTTATCCGTCAATTGTTTGAGGGTGTTCAAGTTGTACACCCAGAAGATGCTGACTACATGATATTCAGTAGTTTTGGTAATGAGAATGGTAGATATAATAACTGTAAGAAAATTTTTTATACTGGTGAGAATGTTAGACCAAATTTTAATAAGTGTGATTACTCTTTAACTTTTGATTTTGATACCTATGGAGGTAAAAATTTTAGATTGCCTCTTTGGTATCTTTATATTGATTGGTTTAATGTTGGATCGTATGGAAATCCAGATTGGTTGATTCCAGAATCTTATTTGTATGGAGAAAATAAATTTACTGAAACGGAAAAGAGTAAGTTCTGCTCTATTGTTTATGGATCTCCACACCAATCGAGAATAGATGCTGTTAAAAATATTTCCAGTAACTATAAGGAAGTGGAAGTGTTTGGTAAAGCAAATCCCAATTACAATCTACCAGACGGTGAAAACTATAAAATGGATTTGATATCCAACTATAAGTTTTCCCTTTGCTATGAGAATTCTATTACACCAGGATACCATACTGAAAAACTATTACATGGTAAGATTGCTGGCAACATTCCAATTTATTATGGAGACAAAACTGTTAGTGAAGACTTTAACCCTGATAGTTTTATCAATGCTTATGGTATGACAGATGAAGAATTGGTAGAAACAATTCGAAAAATTGATTCCGATAATGAGTTATACATAGAGATAAGAAAACAAAATTTATTCAGTGAAAAAATAAATCTGAATCAAATTTATAATATCTTCCAAACTATACTGAGTTAAGATTATGCCACTACCAAAACATGAAGATCTGATTGAAATGAAATCGGATATTAAAATTTTTATTGAAACTGGATCCTTTGAAGGATATGGGATGCAACGAGCGTTGGATGCTGGATTTGAAGAAATATATTCTTGTGAATTGATGGAAAGGCATTATAATTTTTGTATGAATAGATTTAAAGATAACAATAATGTAAATCTTTATCTTGGTAGTTCTGAAGATTTTTTGCCAGAAATTATGAATGAAATTGATGAAAGATTTGTTCTTTGGTTGGATGCTCATGGGGGATACGCTGGTGTTGCTGGTGAACCAATGAAGCAATATCTTCCCAGAGAAATGGATTGTTTAGTTGAATATTCTGATAAGTTTAAAGACTCTATTATTATGGTTGATGATATAAACTATTTTATTGACGATAAACAATTTTTGGAATTGTTAGAATCGAAATTGAAAAAAATAAAACCAAATTCTACAATCGAATATTATGAAAATCGTATAATGATTTGTAAGTAGTTATGTCTTTTGTCCCATCTGCCAACGTTTCTTTTTTCCATATACCGAAAACGGCTGGAAACACTGTAACCAGTATATTAAAAGATAGTGGTCTATCATTATTTAATGTTGGACACACTACGTATGAAGAAATATTTGATAATAGAGTTCCTCATAATGGTCAATGGCCAAATAATTATAGAGAAATAATTTTAAATTCTTATAAAGTTGCTATTGTTAGGCATCCCTATTATAGAATAAGATCTTACTATTCATTTTTGAAAAAGAATCAACATTTTCACGGAATTGGAAATATAACATTTGACAAATTTTTATTTGATGCAAGTGATGAAGTTCTTAAACAAAGAGCTTGGTGGTCTCAAACTGAATATACATTTTTGAATGGTATTAATGGAATGGATCAAATAATATATTTTGATAATTTTTCTGATGAACTGTCTAAAGTTTTTAGTGATAGAGGAGTTTCGGTAAATTTCTCCTCTAAACATAATCTAAAATCAAATAGTGATGATGTTGAGATAACTAAAAGGCAGAAAGAATTCTTATATGAAAAATATAAGGAAGACTTTATTAATTTTAATTTTGACAAATGATAGAAAGAAATTTTTGTATCTTAGATAATCACACCCCAGTAAAAGAACTTTATACCATAGATAAGTTCCCAGTTTTTATGGGTTGTGTAGACACTCCTGTTGAAGACGATTTATTTTATGATCAGGAGTGGGGAGTTTCTGATAATGGATTAGTTCAGTTGAAGACATTGATAGATCCCAATGTCTTGTATGAAAATTCTCATACACCTGGTAGTGTTGGAAAAACTTGGCAGCAACACCATAAAAGATTTTTTGACTTCATTCAAGATAACTCTGAGGGTATTGATAAGTATCTTGAGATTGGTGGAGCATCTGGAAGTCTTTGGAATAATTTTGCCAACTTAGATGAAGAGTTTACATATGAAATTATTGAACCATCCCATCAAGAATCTTTGGATTACAGAATGAATTATATTAGAGGATTTTATGAAACCCAATCCTTTGATCAAAAATACAAATGTATTATTCATTCACATGTATTTGAACATGCATATAATCCTATAGATTTTCTTAAAAAAATATTTGAAGATCTCACTGATGATGGTGTTCAATTCATATCAATACCAAATATGAGGTATTGGTTAAAGATGGGATATAACAATACAATAAACTTTGAGCATACTTATTATCTCGATGAGTTTGTATTAGAACATGTGTTAGCGAGAGCAGGATTTGTTGTAGATAAGAAAGTTGTTGATAACCATTCAGTTTTTGTAAAAGCAGTTAAATCTAGTGATATCAGTAATGTCAATGTAGACTTTAGTTATGTAAGAGACCTATTTTTGGATTACATCTATAAACTTAAGACTGATGTGTCTGGTATAGTTGATAATATTGATGGAGATATCTATCTTTTTGGGGCTCATATATTCTCACAAACGCTTTTAAATTTTGGTTTGGATGAGAGTAGAGTTATTTCTGTCTTAGATAATGATGTTAAGAAACAAAATAAAAGATTGTATGGAACAAATCTCACAATACAATCTCCGGAAATTTTAAAAGAAGTTGATAATCCAATTGTTATACTTAGAGCAGGAGTTTATACAGAAGAAATAAAACTTCAGATTCTAAAAATAAATTCAAATACGAGGTTTTTATGAAAGTCGCATTATTATTGATAGGCAGACTCGATAGTTTTATTCAGGATTTTCCTTCTTTGAAGGAAATTGTTATTGATAAATTTTCTCCTGACATTTTTTTCTCTGGACATCCAAACAAACTAGGCATGGAATATTGTCAAGAAAAACTGGAGGAACTCTGGAATCCAAAAAAGTATGTGCTTCGAGAATATACTGATAAAGTTAGAAAGGAAGTTCATCCAAATGATGAAAGATTTAATTCTAGAAAGAGATCAGAGACCAATCCCCACACTTGGTTGTCTGGAATGTATAATTTAAAGATATGTAATAATCTTAAAAGGGAATATGAAAATGAAAATAATTTTGTTTATGATATTTGTATCAAAGCAAGGACTGATGTGATATGGCATACTAATATTACAGAGGAGGAAATAAATCTATCAAAAATTGATAATAATATTTTGATTCCAACGGCATGGGATTTTAAATCTGTTAGTTCTTTTGGAGTTTCTGATACTTCCGCTATTTGCAATTCTGAAACGATGAATAAGTATTCATCCTTTATTGATTATGTTGACCAATACTTTGATGAGGGAAACCTTTTTCATCCAGAAAGTTACAATGGAATTCATATAGATAGGATGGGATTAACACGAATTCCAGTTAATCGTGGAATAGACCCGTTTACAAAACAACCAAACAAATCTGGTTGGTTTGTCATGGATCCAGATAGACGTTCTTGGTAAAATGTATGAAAATTGCAATTTGTTTTTTTGGACTGCCTAGATTTTATAAATCTTGGAAAAAACATTTTTATTCTTTTTATGATGGATGTGAAATAGATTTTTATGGACATTTTTGGAAAAGTGAAAATTATAATGATGGTGAATTAAAATCTGAATTTAATTTTGAGACTTGTATTATAGAACCTCAAAAGAAAGATTTTATAGAATTACCTAAGTCTACAGATTATTCTAAAACAACGAAAGGAGTTTTTGAGACTTTATCACCTTTATATTCATTGAAAAGATTGGGAGAGGTAATATCCAACTTTGAAAAAGAATATGATTTTATTATAGTTACTAGAACTGATACTGGGTGTTCTGATAATACTAAGTTTTTGGAATTCGAATTGAAAGAAGAAAAATTTTACACTTCTTATGTTAACGGAAAAGAATGGTTAGTAGACCATCTAGATGCTAAATGGTTTTGTGGCAATCAAGAGAAACTTACACAACTGTGTAGTACATATGATAGATTGACAAAGTATATTACGGATGATAAAATACCATTATGCCACCATAGAATGTTTTTTCACTCTATGAAGGAATATAAAGAAGACATTGAAATGGTAAATGTCAATCCATCTTTTATTCATGGAGGCTGGTTTTTCAATAGGAATGAGAAGATTTCTTCAACTTAATTAATTAAAAAAATATGAACATTTTATTTCCAATTGCTGGTCTTGGCACTAGATTCAAAAATAATGGATATATTGACCCCAAACCTTTTGTTAAATTCAAAGGCAAACCACTCATCGAATGGGCTATTTCTTCCCTGAAACTGACTGGGAAGTATTATGTCATCGTAAACGGTCTAGAAAAAGAATACGTCAACATCCTTAATGGTATCAAGGAGAAGTATTATCTTGATCTGGAAATCGTTGATATTGGCAAGTCTACCCTGGGTCAGGCAGAGACTTGTTTGTTGGCAATGCAGAAAGCTAATATCAATTCATCTGAACCTCTGATCATTACCAACTGTGACCAATACACTCCTTGGAATTCAAACAAGTTTTTGAGTTTTGTCAGGGACAACGATCCTGATGGTGTTGTAAGCACTTACGATCATCCCAACATTCAGGTTGGATCTGACAGTCCTTACAGTCACATTGAACTTAATGCCGATGGGTATGCAGTTCGTCTTGCTGAGAAAGTTGCTATTTCTCCCTTGGCGCTCAATGGTATCTTCTATTGGAAAGAAGGTAACTATTTCATTCAAAGTGCTCAGCAACTGATGTCTGATGACACTGATGCTGGTTGGTCTACTGGTAAAATGTCCTGTGTTAAAGAGAAGTATGTTTCTTTGACTTACAACTACTTGATTTCTGAAGGTAAAAAGGTTATGAATTATCATATGGCAGATGACGAATTCGTTTCCCTTGGTAGTCCTAACGACATCATGCTTCACATTAAGCGTCAGAATGTGATGCAGGCAGTTGAAGATCTTCGTAATGGCAAGCCCATTGTCATGGTTGACGACTATGATCGTGAATTTGAGGGTGACATTGTTCTCGCTGCTGAAAAGGCAACTGCAGAAAACCTTCTCTTTGCTATGCGCCATGCTCGTGGTCTGATGTGTCTCCCTTGCACTCAAGAGAAACTGGATCAGTTTGGTATTCCTATGATGCATACCAACGGATGTGATGCCTTTGGAACTCCTTTTGCAACCAGTATCGATGCTGTTGAAGGCGCAACCACTGGTATGTCTGTTGGAGACCGTGTTGCTACGATCAGCACTTTTGTCTCTGACACCTCTTCTCCTTCTTCTCTTGCTCAACCTGGTCACCTCTTCCCTCTCCGTGCTCGTCCTGGTCTTCTGACTGAGCGCCGTGGTCACACTGAGGGTTGTGTAGAGATCCTTAAACTTGCTGGTATGAAGCAAGTTGGTGTGATCATTGAAATCATGGATGAGTATGGTAAGATGATCAAGGGAGATGATCTGAAACAGTTTGCTGATATTTACAACCTGACCTTTGTTTCTATCGAAGAACTGTATGATGAAGTCTACAACAAAGACTCTGCTGGTAGTGTTCCACTGTCGGCGGTAGATGAAAAAACCCTTGAAAGTATGGCTAAAGTTTGATGGAGTTTACCACTAGAGCATATAATAGTTTTGCATTGAATCCCAAGACAAAGGCAAGCATTATTAAAACTAGTGAGGAAGAGCGTCTAAAGGGGGAGGCAGAATACTATCTGGAACTCCCCAATGTCCTCAAAGTCTTTTTTCCCAGGATGATTGATTGCGATCTTACTCCTCCATACAGTATGGAATTGGAGTTGTATGCATATGACAATCTTGGAAATGTTATGGTCTCTTCCAGTTATCATGACAATTTCTGGGAAAAGACTTTTGACTTCCTTCTAGGATATATCAATGCATATAAAGAGTCGGAGTTTATTCCTGCAAATCGTGAAGACTCTCTTTTGATGTTCGTTGATAAGACTGAGAGAGAATATGTAAAGTTGATGCACGACTTTGATTTCTTCAGGTCTTTGAGACTTGAAGAAGAGTTTGTGTTGAATGGAAAACCTCTCAAGTCTTTTAATGTTATCTGGGGTAAGATCAAGGAGTTTATCGAAACAAAACTGAATGAAGATAATTTCTATTATATTCATGGCGATCTTTGCTTCAGTAATATCCTTTATGGCATCAATCCAATCACAAAAGATATAATCCTTAAGATGATTGATCCTAGAGGTGTATTTGGGAAGACACAGTTCTTTGGTGATCCCTATTACGATCTGGCAAAGATTTCACACTCTTGTAGTGGTGGATATGAATACTTCATTTACGATCAGTTTCAAGTAGATGTAGAATCAAACAAATTCTTCCTTGATTTTAAGAATGAGTCTAACAAGGATAAAATCAATTCTAAGTTTGTAAAACTTGTTGATGAATATAAGTTTGATTACCAGAAGATCAAATTGATTGAGGGATGTATCTTTATTGGTATGTGTGCCAGACACTATGATAGTCTAGAGAGACAAAAGGCTATGTTTATTACTGGTCTTAAAATACTGAATGAGATTTATGAAACACTATAGATTTTGTTTTGATCTTGACGGAACTCTGTGTTACACAAGAAAAGAAGACGAACACTACAGTGATGTAAAACCAATTCCTGGTGCAATTGAAACAGTTCAGAGACTGAAAGCAGAAGGTCATTACATTATTATAATGACTGCCAGGAATATGGTTACTCACAATAATAATATTGGTAAGATCATTGCCAACCAGTGTCCAATTGTGGTAGAATGGTTGGACAGGCATGGTATTCCTTATGATGAACTTCATTTTGGAAAACCTGTCGCAGACTTTTACGTCGATGACAAAGCAGTCAAACTAGAAGACTGGAATACTTTTAACAAAACTTTGGAACAACTATGAGAGACTTTTTCTTTGACACTGCCAATGTGGACTTTATTAAGTCTACTATGGATAAGTATGGATCTGATATTGATCCAAAGTGGGTGCGTGGTGTAACCACTAATCCAAATGCTTTCAGTAAGATTGATAAGTATCATCTTGACGAGTGGTTGGACCACGCTGTTGTGATGGGTAAACTCATTGCAGATATTCGTGGTGATAATAATGGTGAGGTTCACATTCAGGCACCCTACTCTCACCTTGACCCTGAGGTGATTCTTGAGTATGCCAAGATGATTACTGATGCAACCCAGGGAACCTGTAAGGTTGGCATGAAGATTCCTCCATATCAGCGAGTGCTTGAGTATGTTGATCAATACAATGAGTATGTGATTACTAACGTTACTGGTCTTGCAGACTCTTCTACTGCTCTGAAGTGCTGCACTTATGATGTAGGATACATTAGCATCATTCCTGGTCGTATGGAAGAAGTTGGTATTGATGCACAATCTGCTATTGCTTTTGTGAATCAATGTAACTTTGGAAACACTGAGATCATTACTGGTAGTCAGAGGACCACTGAGCAGATCATCTATTCCTTCTATCTGGATACTGTTCCTACCATTGGTGAGAAGTGTTGGGCAGACATCTTCCAAGGTGATAACTTCCAACGTATTCTGAATATGGAATATGGTTATGAACCTGTTTCACAATTCAGTCCGACTATTTCTCAAGATAATATCAATCTTTCTCTTGCTTTCTTTGAGCAGATGGATGGTTTGGGTGAGACTGCTTGTAAAGATCTTAAAACAAAGATTTCTAAATGAAAATAGCATTTCATGACAATTCCCTCTCTTTGAGAGGGACTACTGTTGCAATATATGATTGGGCATATTGGACTCGTCACTATCTTGGTGTCGATCCAATTATCATGTATGATACAACACATCCTGCAAACAGTGGAGATGTTATAGAAAAATTCAAGAAGGAATTTCCAGTCTTTGGTTATGATAAAAAATCTCAGATAGATGAAATTTTATCCAAAAATAATTGTGAATTCTTTTTAATGGAAAAGGGTGGAAAACCCGATGGTGTTATATCAACAGTATCTAAAAACTTAGTTAATGCTATTTCAGTTTGCTCTGTTTCTGATATTCATGGCGATGTATATGCAATGGGATCTAAGTGGCTTTCTAAAGTAACAAACTATGAAATTCCTTATGTCCCATACATGGTATATCTTCCAGATGTAGATGGAGATATGCGTGAAGAGTTGGGAATTCCTAAAGATGCTTTAGTTATTGGAAGAAATGGTGGGTCGGATACTTTTGATATTTCCTTTGTAAAACAGGCAATTCAAGTCGTAATAAATGAAAGAAAAGATATCTGGTTTATCTTTCAATTGACTGACAAGTTTATTGACCATGAAAGAGTTATTTTTCTTCCTGGTAGTTCTGATATGAATACCAAAGTTAGTTTCATTAATACTTCTGATGCTATGCTTCACGCAAGACATGTAGGAGAATCATTTGGTCTTTCTTGTGCTGAGTTTTCTATTAAAAATAAACCTGTGATTACTTATGAAAAATCACCAGAAAGAAATCATATAGATACACTGAATGAAAAGGGAATATATTACGAAAACTATTCTGATATCTTACATATTCTAAGAAATTTGGATAAGAAAGAAATAAATTCTTTGAAATGGAATTGTTATCAAGAATATACTCCAGAGAAAGTAGTTCAGAAATTTAAAGAAGTTTATTTGAATTAAAATGAAGTCACTAGTAACGGGTGGAGCAGGATTCATCGGATCTCATATTGTTGATAAACTCATTGAGATGGGTCACGAAGTCATCGTAATTGATAATGAGAGTGCAGAGTCCAACGAAGAATTTTATTGGAACGATAAAGCACAGAATCATAAGTTTGATATTCGTGACTATGAAAACACTAGACCTCTTTATGAAGGAGTTGATTATGTATTTCATACTGCCGCAGAATCAAGAATTCAACCTGCGATTTTAAATCCTATTGAGGCAGTAAGTGTAAACTGTGTTGGCACAGTTACCGTTCTTCAATGTGCTAGAGAATCAGGAGTGCAGAAAGTAATTTATTCTTCCACTTCTTCTGGATATGGGTTTAATGAGACACCCAATAAAGAATCTCAAATTGATGATTGTCTAAATTCTTATTCAGTATCTAAAGTTTCTGGTGAAAAACTTTGTAAGATGTATAATGATTTGTTTGGGTTAAAGACAATTTTCTTTAGATATTTCAATGTCTATGGTGAGAGGCAGCCAGTTAAAGGGCAGTATGCTCCTGTAATCGGCATCTTCTTACGTCAGAGGGGTGATAATGAATCTTTGACCATCGTTGGTGATGGAGAGCAGCGTAGGGATTTTACTCATGTTTCTGATGTAGTCCAAGCAAATGTTCTTGCAGCAACTGTAGATGTTGATGATAGTTGCTATGGTCAACTTTATAATGTTGGTAATGGAGTAAACTATTCAATCAATGAAATTGCCAATGCAATTTCGGATAATCAAGTAAATATTCCCCCAAGAATTGGAGAGTCTAGAATTACTCTTGCTGATAATACTGAACTCAAAACAACATTTGGATGGGAACCAAAAGTTAATTTAATGGATTGGATTGGGCAGCAATGAATCTTATTATAGAATACTTTAACTCTCTCAATCATATGAG
>Ga0213866_10003110_pt1 | contig 11422 bp, 10 predicted proteins | sample PICome_11_FD_160079 | JGI IMG/M metagenome (GOLD analysis project Ga0213866, IMG submission 160079) | Coastal seawater microbial communities near Pivers Island, North Carolina, United States - PICO284 | ecosystem: Environmental > Aquatic > Marine > Coastal | place: USA: North Carolina... | reverse complement strand
TCGTTATGCGCCCTGACAGTCGGGTTGTAACGGATTAAATTTAAAGACTGATCTAAGCATGTAGAGCCGCAGGCAGCGGACTGGCGGACGCGGGTTCAAATCCCGCCGCCTCCACCAAACAACAGCCCAGAAAGGGGCTTTAAAGTAACATAAAGTATTGATTATATTATATTAAATAGAAATATTAAGGCTCAAAAAGATCTATTAAGAATTGCATAAATCCGCATTTTATGTAACAATTAATGTAACAGAAAAGCTTGTTATTGGACTTTTTGTTACATGCCCAAGGTTACTAAGCCACTAACTAACACAGAAATAAACAACGCACGAGGCAAGGCTAAAGAATACAATTTAGCTGATGGCCTCGGTCTCGCGTTGCGTGTTCGTCCAGGTGGTGAAAAGTATTGGATATTTAATTACCAACGTCCGATCACTAAGGTACGCGCCAACATTAGCCTGGGTATCTACCCTAATGTGTCATTGTCCTCCGCAAGAGCCATTCGCTCTGAATACCGAGATCTACTAGCGCAGGGTATTGACCCAAAAGATCACAGAAAGCAACAGTTGATTGACCAGCAAGAAAATGCGTCAAATACCCTAATAAAAGTTGCAGGTGACTGGTTTGCTGTAAAGAAATCCAAAATCACAAACGATCACGCAGATGATATTTGGCGATCCTTAGAGTTGCATATATTCCCATTTATAGGAAACAAACCAATAAATAGTATTACCGCACCCACGGCGATCAAAACTATTAAGCCAATTGAGGCCAAGGGTAGCTTAGAAACCGTCAAGCGATTGTGCCAAAGGCTGAATGAAATTATGACCTTTGCAGTCAATACGGGCATCTTGGAAGGGGCCAATCCCATTATTGGAATTAAGGATGCATTTGGTACTCCTCAAAAGCGAAATTATCCAACACTAAAACCAGAGCAACTTGATGATTTAGTGAGACGCATCCATGGGGCATCAATTCACTACACAACAAAATATCTACTGCTATGGCAGTTGCATACTATGGTGCGACCTAGTGAAGCGGCTGGAACAGCCTGGTCTGAAATTGATCTAGGAAAGAGACTATGGACCATCCCAGCTAGCAGAATGAAAAAGAAACGAGAGCATAGTGTACCGCTCACAGATCAGATGGTAGAGATATTAACCGCAATGCAGCCCATATCTTGTCGCTGTGACTATGTATTTCCCTCTGACAGAAAGCCATTAGAAAGCACTAATGCACAAACGGCCAATATGGCTTTAAAACGAATGGGCTACGAAGGTCAGCTGGTATCACATGGCCTTCGAGCGCTTGCAAGTACATGCCTTAATGAAAAAGGCTTTGAGCCGGACATAATTGAAACAGCATTAGCCCATGTTGATAGCAATTCAGTCCGTGCTGCATATAACCGTGCCGATTACATTGATCGGCGCAGGTCCATGATGGACTGGTGGTCTAAACGAATTAGCCAATCAAACTTGGAGATGCCCATTCTCCAGAAGTTCGAATGAAACAGCTATAGATAAGAAGGTATTGATTATGGTATTACGAATTATGCGATTAAAAGAAGTCAAAGAGGTTACGGGTCTCTCAAAAACAACAATTTATCGATTTGAAAAAGAGGGGCGATTTCCAAAGAGAGTGAGCTTGGGGTCAAGAAGCGTTGGATGGTTTGAAGATGATGTTGAGAATTTCTTGCTGGCTCTAAAGGTATAAAATAAAACTGACCATGAACATGGTCAGTTAAGGACGATCAGTTAACCTAGGACCGTGGTTCGTGGTTAACAAGTGTGTGCAGGCAAAACAGGTGTGTGCAGGCTTTGTGCACCATGTGTGCAGGCAAAACAGGTGAAACGTAGACACGACAAGGGCTAGAGCCAATGTGTACAGTGTGTGCAGGTATTTTTAATCGTTTTGGTATTTAGAAAACCAAATATGTAAAACCAAAATAATATGTAAGTAGGAAAAACCCTACACACACTACACACATTGTTGTAAGTCATTGAAATACAAACAAATAAATGTGTGCAGTAATGTGTGCAGGCAAATGTCGTTCCCTACACACACTACACACACCCCTGAGCCGAGGACAACGGTCAAATGTCCAAGGTCAATTGATACATATGCTAATGCGAGCTACTCTGTTCACGGTTCATGACCAAGGACAACGCAAAGGGGTTACTGCCAGACAAGGTTCCACAGCTAAATTCGAAAACAAGGTTTCAGATTAATTAAAAGGGGGAGGTGGTCCTTCTCAGAGGGATGGGGGAGATATATTGAGCGCTAATTAGAGTCTAAAAAAATTTCTGCAAGAATTTGTCTTACAGATAAACATCTTGAATCGCTTGATATATCAGACTAGTCTTTTCATCAATAATAGACATCAATGTCTCGTCAATCGTCCTCGTTAATAATGCGTTTACTGCAATATCAGCGGCTATCGCATTGACCACTTATAAAAGCCCGTCCCCATAGAAACAGGAGCTATCTGAAGTGATGCTCGATTAGGCGTGGTAAAGAGAGCCAATAAGATACTTAGCTATTAATTATCCTTCTTCTTCGGCTCGAGCTATTACTTGCTCTGGAGTTAAGCCCCGAGAGCTTTGTCCTATACTGAGATTTAAATACATTGTTTTTCTGGGACAAATCGAGTAATTTGCTTACTTACTTTTACTGATATATAACCGCATGAATACAGATAAATTATCAGGTAAAACCTTGTCTGAGGCGAGTACCATTCTCGAGCTTTTTGCTTGGTGGTATCCTGGAAGATTAGCAGAGGAAAGCGGTATTAAAGTCGATAGAGTCAAATATATCTGTAAGTTAGCACGAGGATTCACGAAGTCGTCTAATGAGATATTAGATAAGGACGAATCCTCCATGAAAGCTATTCTTTCGAAGTTTCTTAATTACCTGAATGAAGAGGAGTATCAACGCCTTAAAAATCTTCTACCTAAAACCTCAAGTGGGAAAAAGTTTGATTTTGTTGACCTATTTGCAGGTATTGGTGGTTTGCGGAAACCATTCAGTGAAATCGGTGGAAGATGTGTACTAACCTGTGAATGGGATTTATACGCAAAAAAAACTTATAAAGCGAACTGGAAAGATGGTAAAACACACAAATTCATTTCCGACATAAAGAATATTACTCAACCTAGTATAAATGAAGAGAGGCTAACTGGTTGCGACCAAGCTAAGTACATTGATTCGAAAGTACCACAACACGAGATCTTGTTGGCGGGGTTCCCGTGTCAGCCTTTTTCAATTGCAGGAGTGTCTAAGAAAAACTCTTTAAAACGACACCATGGATTTCATTGTGAAGATCAGGGCCAGTTATTCTTTGATATCTGCCGTATTTTATCGGTCAAGCAACCACCCGTTGCAATATTAGAAAATGTTAAAAACCTGAAAAGTCATGATAGAGGAAATACGTTTGAAACCATAAAAGAAGTTCTTACAAATTTATGTGAACATCAGAAGTTATTATTTGGTAATGAATTCGATGAGCATGTCGAGCCATATTGGATTGCAAATATGAATGGCAATGCACCTGACCCTAAAATAATTGATGGCGGTAATTATGTTCCCCAGCACAGAGAGCGGATTGTATTAGTCTGTGTTAGGCAGGATATATTAAGTGAACTTTCACTTGATGAAAAAATTGATCTAAGGAACATTAAAATCCCTAAGCAAAGGATAACTTTAGAAGATGTCTTAGATAAAAATACTGACGTTTCACCCAAATTTACGTTATCAGAGGAACTTTGGCAATATTTACAAAATTATGCTAAAAAGCATAAAGAAAAAGGAAATGGGTTTGGGTTTGGAATGGTGTCTCGGAATAGAGACGACACCACTAGAACATTATCTGCACGATATTATAAAGATGGGTCGGAAATATTGATTAATCAAGATGATCTCAAAATGGATGGGGAGATTCAAGGCAGGCCAAGGAAAATGACACCTCAGGAGTGTGCAAGATTGATGGGCTTTGTATCCAGGAATGAAAATTTTATGATTCCTGTATCCAATACGCGAGCATACAAACAATTTGGGAACTCAGTGGTAGTTCCAGTTTTCAGAGAGATAGCTAAGCTTATAGAGCCACATATTGCAGATATCAAAAAGGTTAGATAGCTAGATACATTGAATCTTTAGGAGTTTCAAATGGAATTCATTGAAAATAATCCAGATGCAGACCGACTAATACATGGTTTGAGAGATACAGGTTATAGCTTCAATACAGCTGCAGCGGACATTGTTGACAATTCAATAGCGGCTGGTGCTACCGAAGTCCACGTGGATATTGTGCTCGAGGATAATGGAAGAAGGTTTGTATTTTTTGGTGACAATGGGCATGGAATGAATGAGGCGGATCTTATAGATGCTCTCCGTTATGGTGCTCCAAAAAGAACTGATGAGAAAAGTCTAGGTAAATTCGGGCTAGGTTTAAAGACTGCTTCATCTTCCATTTGTAAGCGATTTGACGTCATTTCTAGAAAATCATCCTCTGACCAGCTTGCAAAGCTTGGTTGGGATGTGGACGTAGTGGCTGAGCGGAATGCTTGGGTAAATATCAAAGATTCTATAACACCAGAGGATAATGAGAACTTTAGTGAATATTGCGGTGAAAAAGGAACTCTAGTTGTTTGGTCAAATTGTGATCAGCTCCTAGGAGCTAATTACAAGCAACCGGGCGGCTCACAAGAGCAAAGAGCGATTACTAATTTAACGAAAAAATTAAAAGAGCATCTTGCACTCACATACCATAAATTTCTTTTTGAGGATGATGACAGCCAGCCCAACATTAAAATTTTTCTGAATGGGGAAGCTGTCGAGGGGTTTAATCCTTTTTACGAAGAGAAGTCAGACCAAATTTTACCTGCCGACGAAACTAAGATTCCAATTGAGACGGAGAGCGGAGAAGAATATGTTGCGCGTGTTCATGCTTGGATATTGCCTCACTCTAAGACAATGTCTAGAGCAGAGAACGATAAATTTGCAAAACTATTAAATAGAAATCAAGGGTTTTATATTTATAGAGAGGGTCGACTTATTAGTGCTGGAGGCTGGCACGGGATGTTTGCCCTTGAGGATCATTATAAATGTTATCGAGTACAGCTTGAGTTTGGCCATGAACTAGATGAAGCTTTTAAGGTTGATGTAAAAAAGTCTCGAATTATTTTTGATCCTGAATTGGAAAACTATCTGAAGATTTTATTGCAGCCGGGTTATCGTGAGGCCAATGCTCGGTATAGGGGGCACAAAACAGCTACGGCAAAAGAAGTAAAGGTCGACCACGGTACGTCAAGCATCGTAATTAAAAATGAACCTAGCACTAAGCAACCTGCGGTAGTTTCCTCAGCAATCGATAAAGGGGATGTTATAGTAAGTAACAATATCGGCTCACGGATACAGCTTAAAGTTCCCCCTCAAAAAACCGCAATGCATGGGGACGCCGTTAAGGCAGTGGCTAACATTACGTCAGGAATGCTTTGGGAACCTACATTTGAAACTTTGGATGATGATTCTTCGCTCAGACCGTCTGCGCTTTTAAATGAGCACCATGACTTTTATCAGAAAATATATAAAAGATGTCAGAACAATCCTCATGCTACGCAAGGTATGGATTTCCTGATTTGGACTTTAGCCGCTGCTGAGCTCAACAATAAGGATAGTGACCTAAATAAGGTGTTTGAAGATATTAGAGAAGAAGTTTCTGGAAATCTCAGGAAACTGCTGCGTGATCTTGATATCCCGGATGAGGAAGACTTAGAAATGGATATCTAGAATTTATGCTAAGAAATCATTTATTTCTAATCCAGCAGTCTCTTTCATTTGCTACTGGCGCAGATATTGAAATTGCGCAAAAGAAAGTAAAGGGCAGAGATTTCATTGAGATATGGTTTAGTCAGTTAGATAAAGTGGGCGGCCCTATCATTGAATTATCTCCAAAAGGAACTCGTAGGCATAACGTAAAGCTAAGATTTGGCTCTTTCTCTCAAGCTGTAATAGAGATAATCAAAGGAGCTGACTCAGAGAGCAAACAGTTGGCGAGGTTGTTGATTGGTCAATTAGATAAGCAGTTTGGCGTTACTTTTTCCCCTGAGATTGATCACGATAATTGGTCAATCGACGATAGGGATTTTGGTTTTGAAATCGAGCGAAAAGGAATTGACGACTATTTTTCCGATAGCGAGATAACAGAAACTTGTACAAAGATCATAGCGCCAGTACTAGGAGCGTTAGCTGAGTTAATAGGATATGAAGAGCTGCCGGAGACTCAATCCATCGAATATTCTTCTCAAAAGGAGGGGGCTGAATATTTTAGTAAAGTTTTAAGAAGAGAAAGAAATCCTCGAAATAGACTTTTGTGCCTAGAAATCCATGGAGATAGATGTACCATTTGCGGTTTTTCGTCAGAGAATCATTATCCCTCTATGGGATCAATTATAGAAGTTCATCATATTGAGCAACTTTCAGACATAGATCGACCTAGGGCATACGATCCTGTGACGGATTTAATTCCTCTTTGTCCTAACTGCCATAGGGCAATACATAAGAAAAGACCGCCATATACGCCTAGTCAGTTGCGAGAATTCTATAATGAACGCTGAGACAGATCTATTTCCAGCATCAATTGATCTTCTCAAAGAGCAGCATCCTCAATTGGTCTTTAGTAAAAAACTCATTACTCCAATTTTAGTATTAGACAAATGTGATGACTGCTATAAAGCAGAGCTTGCAGGAGTGCTTTTCAGAAATGGGAGTAAAAAAATTCTCCCTGCACAATCTAATGATCATGATTGGGTGCTTGATGGAAACCTAGTAAGGCCGTTACCGAAAGGAATCTGTGATGAATTAAAACTGATGATACCAAATGCTGATTTAATGGCTTTATCGTTCAGTCAGATGTTGGCTTTAGTGCGTGATGATCAAGATATTATTGAAGTGAGTTACGATGAGGCTATTTTTAGCGCAGCTAAAATAGATGCTTCAGCTCTTGAAATAGAAAACTTCTCAATCCCGGGGTTAGATGCAAAGCTTTTTCCGTATCAAGCACAAGGTGTTTTATGGATGTACAAGACTCTTAAATCTTCTGGAGGTTTAATCCTAGCCGATGAGATGGGGCTTGGTAAAACAATCCAAATTATTAGCTTGCTGCTTTTAGATCCACCAAATTCTTCCACTCCCGCACTTATCGTTGCGCCCACAACTTTATTAAAAAATTGGGAAAGAGAGTTAGTAAAATTTGCGCCGTCGCTCACACACTGCATACATCACGGGCCATTGCGATCAGGATTTTATAAGACCTTTCAAAACTACAATATAATCATAACAAGTTATTCCACAGTATCAGAAGATATGGTCATGTTTAGTGCGTTTGAATGGAGATACTTGATTTGTGATGAGGCTCAAGCAATCAAGAATCCCAGCTCTGAACGAAGGATAAATATTAATAGTTTACGACGAAAATTTGCCATTCCAATGACTGGTACGCCCGTTGAAAACTCCCTTATGGATTTATGGTCACTTACTGATTTTGCTATTCCGGGACTTTTAGGTAGCGAGGACCATTTTGAAACCAATTTTCCAGATGATGAGGAAGCGGCCAAGAATCTTAGTCAAATTACTGATCCTATACTTCTTCGGCGTCGAGTGGCAGATGTAGCAGGCGATTTACCTGAAAGAATTGATGTTCCTGTGCCTCTGATGCTGGATACATTGCATGCGGAAGAATATTGTTACATCAGACAAGCAGCTTTTGAAGAGTATAAAAAGGCAGGTGGTTTGGTTGCTGCAGGACGACTTCAAATGTTTTGCACTCACCCTTGGCTTCAAGGAAGTAATAGTGATGCGACTAATGAAAATCAAATTTTAAATTCAGATTCAGCTATGCCTTTTATAAATCCTAAATTAGAGAGGACTAAAGAGATTCTTTTAGAGGCTTTTAGCAATCAGAGAAAGGTCCTTATATTCGTCAATTATAACAAGTGTGGTGAGTTAATTAAAAGGACGCTTGATCATCGAAGTGATTTGTATTGGAACGCAATTAATGGAAGTACGCCAGCTAATGACAGGCAAAAAATATGTGATGAATTCGAGGCATTTGATGGAGATGCCTGTTTGGTTCTTAATCCTAGGGCGGCAGGAGCAGGTTTAAATATTACTGCAGCAACAGTTGTAATTCATTTTTCTCCATTCTGGAATCCAGCACATGAGCTTCAAGCCAGCGCAAGAGCATATCGTCGCGGACAGGACCACCCAGTTACAATTTACATGCTCTTTTATGAGCAAACTTTGGAGGAGGTTATGATTGAAAGGGCTGAATTGAGAAGAAACTTAGGCGATGAAGCTCTCACCGATCAAGCAAGAGAACAAGAGGATTTGCATAGAGCAATGCAAATTCATCCGGGAGCACGATATGAATAAAACCAGCTTTTACAAAGTGCTTTCTGCTAATGACACAGGAGAAACTAAATCTCATCAAGCGGGTTTACACATACCAAAAACTGATAAAGAGCTATTGGATTTTCTATCTCCTCTAGACTCTTCTATTTTGAATCCAAGTGCTTGGATTACATGTATTGACGAGCATAGACAGACTTGGAAATTCAGATTTGTCCATTACAACAACAAACTTCATTCTGTAACGGGTACTCGTAATGAATATCGTTTAACGCATACCTCTAGATATTTAAAAAAATATTCAGCTTTTGAAGGTGACTCTTTTATTATTTCTAAAGCTATAGATGCCTCTTCATTTAGGATTAAATTGTTACCTGCTCAGGGAAGTAATAGAGCAGAAAAAGTGAAATTAAAGGGTTGGCATCGATTGTATTAAAAGGGAATCTATATAAGTGCGTCATGTAAAATCTCAAGAAATCCAATCAGACATACTTAATCGCCACATTGACCATCTTGGGCTCAATCGGCGCGAACATAACTGCTTAAATCAAGCAGGTATTCGAGATTTGAAGACGCTGGTTCAGAAAACGGAAATGGAACTTCTTAAAATTCCATCTTTAGGGAAAACCTCACTTGCTAATTTGGTAAAAGCTCTTGAAATTCACGGGCTCACCTTAGGAATGCAGATAGATGCCGGATCTAATATCAAGGGTATTCGAAACAGGCCACCTATTACGGCTGAAAATTTATTATTATCTGATATTAATCTATCTGTAAGAGAATCGAATTGTCTTGAAAGTGAGGGGATTAATAATTTACAAGAGTTAGTCCAAAAGTCAGAGCGTGATCTATTAAGAATTCCAGGCTTTGGGAAAGAGTCTTTGAGTGGCTTGCAAGAAACTCTTGGAAGCTTTGGTCTCTCTTTGGCTATGGGATCTTCAGATGTCATTTGGGTAGATAAAGAATCTGTTACAGCTGAAAATTTATTAATAACTGATATTAATCTATCGGTAAGAGAGTCAAATTGTCTGCAACGCGAGGGAGTTATCGATCTAAAAGAATTAGTTCAGAAGACTGAAGTCGATCTATTGAAAATTCCAGGCTTTGGGAAAGAGTCTTTGAGTGGCTTGCAAGAAACTCTTGGAAGCTTTGGTCTCTCTTTGGCTATGGGATCTTCAGATGTCATTTGGGTATCGCCCGAGAAAAATATTGAAGCCAAAGTGCTGTTTGAATATATCCCTGAGAATTTTGATGTAGCCAAAAATTTTGGAGATTCTATAGGAGAATTTATCGCTCAATACGTTATGACCATACCCAAAAAAAGTCATCAACTAATTTTTGAGAGAAGGATCACAGCTAGGACAAAAAATATTCCCGCATTGGAAGAAGTAGGGGCGGAGCTTGGAATAACGCGTGAGCGAGTGCGACAGTTGGAGAGAAAAATCATCCAACAATTAGTGAGGGTAATTTTTAGAGGACTTGTGCTGAAGGGAAACCGCAGAATTGACTATGACTTTGCAAAGATGTGGGATAAAGTTGGCACGAATTTCCGAGAGCTTAGTGAAATTTCGGTTACAGATTTTATTAATGAAATACTTACTTCTTGGGATGTTTCTTTCGAAGACATAGAGCAGTACTTTAATTTTATCAGTGTGATTTTTACTGGCAAGGTAAAGTCTAATTTGGTAAGTGAATATAGGATTAAAGATCCTCGAGTAGCTTCTTTAAGAGAAAAATTTCAGTTTAATGGAGATCATAAGCTATCCCATTTTAGGCTTGGTGGTAGAGCACACAATTATTTGGTAAAAAAGGAAATTCTTACAATAAATGATTTGCTAGATTTTCTAGATTCTCAGGGCAAGTTATCTATGAACATGCAATCTATTGTAGATGATTTAATGTTAGCTCCTTTGGATATGCACGGAAACGTAAAGTGGCTAGATTTTTTTGCTAAAAAAGGTTTTGAGTCTCTCGAAAGGAGGCCGCTTTATACCCACCAGATTTTTATGAAAGAACTTTACAATTTAATGGCCGATGCGTTAGGTAAAAGTGATGTTCCAAAAAATAGCCAAGAAATTTTTAAGTTGAGAACAAGTAAGCATCCTTCAAATCGACCCACATTCATGACGCTATCACAAATATTAGAAGGTAACCCTGTGCAGCCTATAATCTCTCGTAATCAACGCATTTTCTTAGAGAAATTACATGATATTTTTGTCGGTAAAAATTACTCAGAAGCTTATTTTTCACTTTCTGATGATTTAATAGGCTATTTCGATGAATCAAAAGAGATTTATCAGCTAGCTGAGAATGATTTTAAAAAGTTTATATATCTTGTAAAAATTCGCTTTGGGATTAAGAATCTTGATCTTGATTCCGTGTCCACTTTATGGACTATTCTTGATGGGTACACTCCCCAAAGGTATTTTCATCTAACTTCAGAAGAGGTTCGGAAAAGAAAAAAAAAGATGCAGCCAAAAGTACTACCTACAAAAATTAAGCTGTCTGGATTCAGAGATATTCATTAGCTGGGCGTAAAACTTTTGACAATGACCATAACGAAACTTCAAAATATTAATGATGATATTAGGCCCCTGCGACTCCGTGTCCATAGCGAGGAAGCATTAGAGGTAGCAACGCAATTTCATCAGCATCAGCCTATGCCAAGGTTATCGCTATTCAATTCATCGAGGTTGCCAGGTACTTTGTATTATGTTGATTTGATCAGTAAGCTGAACACCTCTGGATGGCCCAAAGTGGCGGGTAGAGGCTTAAATCTGGGAGAAATAATACCGTAAGATACGACGCAGTTCTAAGTAACAAATGATGTAACAAAAGCGGTTTTTTAAACTCATTAAACCTATATTAATCAGTAGCTTACAGTCTATGTGCAATTCCCGCCGCCTCCACCAAATATGGGTAACCCCCCCTGTTTTTACAGGGGTTATTCTTTCAAAAGCTTTCAATGAAACACATTTTTTCACACAAGGCGTCACACTCACCTCAATACCATCCTCA
>Ga0213866_10003109_pt1 | contig 11423 bp, 10 predicted proteins | sample PICome_11_FD_160079 | JGI IMG/M metagenome (GOLD analysis project Ga0213866, IMG submission 160079) | Coastal seawater microbial communities near Pivers Island, North Carolina, United States - PICO284 | ecosystem: Environmental > Aquatic > Marine > Coastal | place: USA: North Carolina... | reverse complement strand
TTCTTTTACCAACTCCTGCTAATCCATCTTTCGCGGAATATCCTTTTGGTTTATATTCTAACATTTCAAAATGAATAACATCTTGTTTCGTGGAACCTATATCTATTGGATAGATTAAATTTTTTGGAAATGATGTTCTAGTTTTTTCTTTATCAACTGCTGTTGCTTTTTCTAGATCTGTAAGATTGTCTGCTGGTTGTGAGTTATCTCCAGTTTCTTCTTCCTTATTTGCTTTATTACCAGAACCACCACCTAAAATCTCTTGATTTTTTTTACCAGCATCAGTTACACGTCCACCAGCAGCATCTGCTTCATTCTTACGAACTTCCTTTCCAGCATCATCAACTTGTTGTTTTATTGAACTACGTAATTGAGAGTTTGGATCGTTAAGTGCTCTTTTTTCTGCCTCTCTTGCATTTGATGAGATTGAGCTTTTTGTTACTTTTCCTTCACTATTGACCTGTAGTTCTTGAACTTTTACCGCATTATTTCCTTTAGGGTCTGTTCTAAATGTTTCTCTTTTAAGGCTACCATCACCGAGAGTGGTAACCTCTGTTTTATAATAGTCCTTTCTTTTATTGCGCCCAGTACCTGAAGTAACTACACTTACGCCGCTAGTTGCCGATGCCATTAGATACGGTGTTTTTTATTTATTTAGACGGAACTTTCCATACTGTAATGATAACAACTCATCAAGTTCATTATATTTGACGACATGAAGTTTTCCTACAACTTCTTCCCAGGTATATTGTCTTCCTTCTCTCCAATGAAAGTTGATACCTTTAAATCCCCATCTCTCTAATGATGTGCAAGCAATCAAAGGGTGTTGGTCATATTCAATATCAGGAGTTTTTGGATTATATAAAAATGTATAAAACTTCCCTGGTTCTGGATACAATACTTCTTCTGTAAAGATTTCCATAATCATCATCATTATTTCTTCTGGGTCTTTAGTTCCAGTTTGTTCAACTCTTTTCAGAAGTTCTCTTGTTCTTGCTGTTCCTGTTCCTACGTATTGACCAAAACCTTCTGCCATTATGTGAATAACTCCTCTTCTGTGATGATTTTAAATTCTATTCTTCTATCATCACAAAACTCTTTTGCTGCTTTCCACTTTGCTTGATTTACAGCATAAGTTTTACATTCATAGAGATATGATTTTGTTTGTCTCTTTGGTTGTTTAGGTGGTCTCGTTTGTTTCTTTGGTTTCACTTCAATAATATATGTTTTAACTTGACCAGAACTTTCTTTTACTTTTACAATAAAGTCGGGAAAGTATTTGTGAACACGATTATCAACAGGAGAAATATATGGTATGTAAAACTCTTCACTACCCCACTCTAATATATTCTCATTCAAATCACACCAACGACAGAAATGACGTTCCCAACTACTTCGGCAGATAATATTATTTGGATTGCCTTTATATTTCTGGGGATATGATGGTTTGTAGATACTCTTATTACTTTCCGCCATACATAATATATAAGGTCAAAAAGTATTTATAAATGCCTTCACCAAAGAGCATTGCTGATATAAAATCAGCACTATTAAATCCAGCAACAACTTCTCATTTTGAGGTTAAGATTGACCCGACATGGGGTAATGAAATTCGTAGAAAATATCTATCACAAAATGGTGTTAATTTAAATCAAGGTAAACTTAATTTATTGTGTTCTGAAGCAACTTTACCTGGTTCTAATCTTGCTACACTGGAACTTACGAATGATCATACTGGTGTAACCGAAAGACATGCTTATCGTAGAGTTTATGATGATCGAATAGATTTAACTTTTTATGTTGATGCTGAGAATTATCTTCCTATTAGATTTTTTGAAACCTGGATGAAATGGATTGCTGATGAAAGTAAAAGTGATATTGGAACAACAGGGAATTCTGTGAGAGGAGCAAACCTTGCAGCCGATAATTATTTTTATAGATTTAAGTATAGAGATGATTATGTTTCTAAGCAAGGATTAGAAGTTACAAAATTTGAAAGAAGCAGTTATGTTGGAGTGAAAGGAAAAAAAGCAACACAATTGACATATAAATTTGTTAATGTTTTTCCTGTTAGTATAAGTTCAATGCCAGTTTCATATGATAGTTCTTCTTTATTAAAGTGTACTGTTAGTATGAGTTATATAAGGTATTATACTGATGATAAACTTCCTTCTGAGATTTCATCTGATGCTCTTACTCCAATTGAACAAGCAAAATTTAATACCAGCAATTTAACTTTACCTGGACTTGAGGGCCCTGGTGCTTTATCTACTGGTGGTATTTCTCAATCAATCGCTAATTCTTCTGGGAATAGAGTTGATAGAAGAATTGAAGCAGGACTTCCTGGAGTTGGTAGAAATAATTTTGTTGAGAGAAGTATCTTTGGACCATAAAAAAAGAGGGTCCGAAGACCCTCTTTTTATTTTTCTTTTTTGTTGAGAAGTCCAAGACCAACTGTTGCAACAGTTCCGATTATACCACATTTCATTCCCCAGTCTGCAAGTGCAAGAGCATTGTCTCGGTGAATCTCTGCTCGGTAGCAGGACCATGAGTTTGGATTCTGTGTTTCTATGCATATTTTGTCAATATCATATGCGGTCCAGTAGTCACCCTTGTTGCCACCTTCACCCCAAACCGTATACCATCCAAAGCAGAGAACAATAATTGACGCGCTGCCCAGAACGGTAGCTCTCAATGCGGTTTTAATCATTTGATTTGTTTGTTTACCCCCATATTATACAACTAATTATGGTCTGATGGATAGGTGAGTGGTCACTTTGGATTCTGTTCATCCCCTATAAATAATCTTACTGAAACATTCTATAGGACATTATGCCTTTACCTAAGATTTCTACACCAACTTATGAACTTGAATTGCCATCAACAGGAGAGACAATTCAATATAGACCATTCCTGGTTAAGGAAGAAAAACTGCTTGTAATTGCTTTAGAAAGCGAGGATACTAAGCAAATTACTACAGCGATTAAAAACGTTATTAAAAATTGTATTCAGACTAAGAATATTAAAGTAGAAACTCTTCCCACCTTTGATATTGAATATTTGTTTTTAAATATTCGTGGAAAGTCTGTTGGGGAAGAAATTGATGTTAATATTATTTGCCCAGATGATGGCGAGACTCAGGTTCAAGTAAAGATTAACTTGGATGATATTCAAGTCCAAAAGAGTGATGAACATACTAACCGAATTAAATTAGATGATAACATTATGATGGAAATGAAATATCCATCATTAGACCAGTTCATCAAAAACAATTTTGATTTTGGTGATAAGAATGCTATGGACCAATCTTTTGATTTGATTGGTTCTTGCATTGATAAAATTTATACTGAGGATGAGGTTTGGTCTACTGCTGATGTTACTAAGAAAGAACTCAATGAGTTTCTTGAGTCAATGAACTCTTCTCAGTTTAAGGACATTGAGAAGTTCTTTGAAACAATGCCTAAACTTTCTCATACTATTAAAGTAACCAATCCAAATACACAGGTTGATAGTGAAGTCGTATTGGAGGGACTGGCAAGTTTTTTCGCATAGCACTGGTCCATATGGACCTTGAGAACTACTTCAAACTTAATTTTTCTTTGATGCAGTATCATAAATATTCATTGACTGAGATTGAGAATTGGATACCTTGGGAAAGAGATATCTACGTTGCATTGTTGCAACAGCATCTTGAAGAAGAAGAATTAAAACAGAAACAACAAATGAGCAATGCCCACTTCTAAAGCAATAACTGCTTCCAAATTTTTAGGTAAGGACAGGTATGAGTACTACCTGAATGAACTTCTTACAGAACAAACTCTTGGTGGGCAAAAATTATCAAAGCAACAATTAAAGGAAGCATTTTCGAAAAGAAGTAATAAAATAAGTTTTGAAAATTTTGTAAGTAAAGTTATAAGTACGAAAACTGCAAAAAGTGCTGTTGCTGCAGGAGGTTTAGGTCCTAATGTTGGACCTGCTGCTAGTGGTGGTTTTGGTGGCGGGGGAGGTGGTGCTCTAGTTCTAGTCAAATCTCCAAGAGGAGCACTTCAAAAGTATGTTGAAGGGATATCTAAAAATTCTACTGTTGGTGGAGGAATCGCAGAAGATATACTTGCAATTAAGAAGTCAGTTATTTCTATTGCTGAGATATTAGCAAATCAACAGAAACAAAAAAAGAATGCTGCTGCTTATGAAAGAAGAAGAGCAGAGCAAGAGAAGAGGGGTCTCGAAGAAAGCAAGTTAGAAAAAACATTTAAAGGAATTGCTAAAACTGCTAAGAAGATAATAGCACCAGTAAAAAGTCTTCTTGATAGAATACTTAATTTTATTGGAACTGTTATTCTTGGGAGAATAGTATTTAAAATTATTGAGTGGTTTGGTGATAAGAATAATGCGGATAAAGTAAAATCAATCATACGTTTCTTTAGTGATTGGGGACCAACTCTATTATCGCTTTATATTGTATTCGGAACTTCATTTGGTAAGTTTGCCAGGGGATTAATATCTCTCGTTATAAAAAGTACTGTTAGACTTGGTGCAGCAGTTGCTGCACTTGCGGTAAAGGCTGGTATTGGGAAAAAGGGTGGTAAGTTATCTAAGCTTGCTGGTTTTCTTGGTGGTAGAAAAGGAAAACTTCTTGCTGCTGGATTAGAGACTGCTATTACTGTTGGTGGCACGATAGCTTTAAGCAATACTCTTAAAGGTGATGGTGGAAGTCAACAAAAAGCACAAGGTCTTTCTGGTGGTGGATATGTAAGACCAAGATTCCGTGCGTTTAGTGGTGGTGGATTTAACTTCAAGGGTATGATGGGTGGCGCTGGAATGGGCGCTATGTTTGGACCACTTGGTATGCTTCTTGGTGGAGCTATGGGTGGTTCAAGTGGATTTGTAAGTGGTCCAGGTGGACCAAAAGATGATAAAATTCCCGCTATGCTTTCTGATGGTGAATTTGTCATGTCTGCTGGTGCTGTTCAAAAGTATGGTGTTGATACTTTTGAGCAGATGAATGCTGCTGGAGGTGGAACTAATAAACCAAAGATTATTAGCGGAACAACCTATGCTGCCGATGGTGGCCCTATTGGTGGTAGACCTGGACCTGGATCTGAAAAATATCCTTCCAGTTCATCTGGAGATCCAACTTTTGACCTAAGAAAACATTTTAATAATTTTATTAAAAGTAGAGGAGCTGGACCTAATTTTGATATTGGCAATCCATCTACTTGGAGATCTGGTGGTGGAGGTGGAACTTCTGCATCTGGTGGCGGAGGAAGTGGTGGATTTTTAAGTGGGATGGGATACTTTGGTAGATCCGCACAGCAAGTTCCAAAGATAATAGGATCTGGTGTTGGATATGCTCAAAACGTTGCAGGTGAAGCATTAAAATTAGCAGCACCATCATTATCAACACTTCAAAGACTTCCTGGTGAAGCTCAAAAATTAGCAGCACCAGCAATGTCTAAAGCTCAGCAAATATATGGTGGAGTTAAACAAAAAGTGGGATCTACTATAGATTCTATAAGAAATTTTGATTTTAGTGGTTTAAAAACTTTAGGTTCTAATATACATGGAGCAGCAACAGAAGCAGTTCCTGCTCTTCTTGCATCAACTCTTGGTATTAGTAGAACAGATAAAAGCATCTCTCAAGATATGCAAAGAGCAATTCTTGAAGCTCAAAAAAATGCTGCTAGAAGAGGACAAAAAAACGTTGATTATGGAGATTATGCTGGTGGTGGATTATCTGCTGCTGGACTAACTATGGGCAGAATTGGAAATGATGAATTTAAGAGAGATGAAAAGGGAAGAATTATAGGTATACGGCAGATTTACGACACAAATCGCAGTGCAAGAGATGCTATGCGACAAGCTGGGGAAAGTTTTGAAGCATTTAAGAACTCTGGTTTTAAAGACATGGGTTCACTCGGCAGGGCAGCATATAAACCATTTGAAGCTTTACTGGCGAAGGTTCAAAATAGAGGAATGACTATGCATGATGTGGACTTTGATGAAAAGGTATTGGGGTTCAAACCAGGGAAAGAAGTTTTGAATGATAGGCAAAAGAACATGATAGCGGAGCAAAAGAATAGAGAAGCACTTCAAAATAAACGTCCTTGGTGGGATAAGATGGGATTATTTGGTGGAGCTACTGCTGAAATGCAAAGACAACAAAAAAATAAACCTTTTTATGGTCCAGGTGGAGATCCAAGCGGATCAGGACAAGGACAAGTTCAATTAGCAAAAAGACAACCAAGGAGAGGAAGAGGTGCTAGACCAGTTAAACCTCCAGCAAAACCAGCAGCAAAAGTTGTTTATGGTCCTCCAGCTCCAAAACCAAGAAATAGAAGAGGTCAAGGATCATCTGGAACTCGAACTCCTAGTTTCTCAGCATCTTCTTCAGCATCTAGTAATGCTAAGTTAAAAACTCTTGGTGTTGCTGGGAGGTAAAATAGATGGCAGTTAATCCACAAAAACTTTTACCACCAGGAAGAACTGGAGGTTCTCTTACAAAAGTTTCTAGGAAAGTTATAGGTACTGATAGTTTTTCTAATTTTGGTTCTCCAAAAATCTCTAAAGATATTGGTGTAATTAAAATTAAGGTTATTCAAATTGAGAATATTTTAAAGGGAACTATTGCTGCAGAGAAAAAAGCACTTGATGAAAAGAAGAGACTTGAAAGTAGTAAGAGAAGGGAAAAGCAAGAAGAAAAATTAGAAACAAAAAAACAACCAGAAAAGGGAGAAATCAAAACTCCAAAGGCTCCAAGAATGGGATTCTTAGATTGGATAAAGAATTTTATTGGTAATGTTCTTCTTGGTTATTTTGCTGTAAGAATTTTAGATTTTCTGCCAAAGATAAAACCTATCATAGGATTTCTTGGTTCTGCTGCAGATTTTGTAATTGATGTTGGCGGAAAACTTTTGGATGGTCTTGTAACCTTTATTGACTGGGGATACAAAGCGATTGACTTCACACGTGGTATGATGAAGACTATTGGTGGTGAAAACTTCGCCAAAGTCTTTGATGGGTTTACTGGTGCTGTTGGAACACTTGTAGAGACTGCTATTATTGCTGCTACGGTTCTTGCAACTCAAGGTGATGGTGGTGTTCTTGATATTGGTATGGATATGTTGAAGGACCGATTGTTTGGTCAAGGTGTGAAACAGGCAGGTAAGCAAGTTGTCACTCAAGCAGCAGGACAAGTTGGAAAAACTGCTGGATTGGGTGTTGGCACAGCAGTCGCTATTATTACTGGTGCTGGATTACTGGCATCAGCTTTGGGTGAGGCTGCTTTCCAACTCCGTGGTGTTGCAGAGAAACCTATTAAAGCAACTCAAAAGGAGTTTGAAAAGTATAGTTGGTTAGATCCTAGAAAGTACTTGGCAGGTGCTGCGAACTTGGGATTTAGGATGTTATTTGAACCAATCATGGCTTTGGGCACTATGCTTGACATTCTTGGAGCTCCGTTTAGATATGCAATAGAACTTATCCGTTATCCTTTCTTAAGTGAAGAGGATAAGATAAAGCAAGCAAAAAATCTTGCTAAATTTGATGCAAGAATCCGTGAAGATTTTAGGAAAGGATTAAATAGACTCACCTTAGGTTTTGCATTCAAAGAAAAGGGATCTTTCGGAAACATTTATGGAAACAAAGGTGCTCAAAAAGAAATGATGGGCAAGATGGCTGGCGGCGGAATAACAAGAGGTGGAAAGAGAGTAACTGGAGCAAGGAGAACTATAAGTAAAGGCAATAAAGGAAAGTATAAGAGAGGAGTTCCTAGAAAACCTGGAGAGGTTGAAATCAAACCAGGTGCTGATATTGGTGGAGAGGATAAAATATTTGGAATATTTCCTAATCCATTGAAGGCCGCACAAAAAGTAGTAGATGCTGTCAATCCATTTAACGTAGTTAAAACTGCGGGGGAAGATTTAGGAAAAACTGATTACTTCGGACCTATTCTTGCAATTACATCCAAAATAACTCTTGGACAAAAACCATCCCAAAGAGATTATGAAAATGTTGGTCTTGGAATTAATATGTTAATTGCTAAAGGAATACAAGATAAGCAATTGAAGGGTGGTATTGTCGCTGCATTTGCTGAAGGTGGTCTTGTAGATCCTGATGTTTTATCTGCAGCAGAAACTGGTGGCGATATTAGTAACTGGGTTGCAAAAACTTTCCAAGGAGAAATTGAGAGTAATGCCCAAAAAACTTTGAGAATAATTAAAGAGAATGCTGAAAAGAAGGGTAAAGTTTCTGGTGATTCTTCTGGTGGAGGTTCGGCTAATGAAGACGATGATAGAGGTGGAGGTGGAGGTGGTGGAATAATGATGGGCACATCTTTTGAACAAGGTCTTGCTAGATTGTTGAAAAGTTATGAAGGGTTAAGGACAGCAGCATATAAAGATTCTCATGGCATTCCGACAATTGGTATGGGCGCAACTTATTATCCTAAGGGTTTTAGATTATCTGGAAGTGTCAAGATGGGTCAGACAATAACTGAAGACGAGGCACTGTGGATTAAAATGCAACATATTAAGGAACATCGACAAAGATTACTGAGAGATATTTCTGCTAGTGAATATGCAAAAGTTCCTGATAATGTAAAGGCTGCTTTGGAATCAAAAACTTTTAACTATGGTAGTCTTGGTTCTACTCTTGCGGAACTAGTCAAGGAAGGTATTAAAACTGGAGATTATAAATCAGTCGCTTCTTATTTTAGAAACACTCTTGCAAAACATGATGGTGGAATTAATTCTTGGAGAAGAAATGATGAAGCGGGTTTAATAGAAACTGGAACTAGTAATAGAGCTAAAGTTTCTTTCCCCAAATCTGCTGGTGGTCAAGCAATAGCAGAATACCAGAAAAAGGGAGGAAAAGTTGATGAACCATCTGGAGAAACACTACCAAGTGGAGTAAAGGGTGGTTCTTTAAAAACGGGTCCATCCTCTTATATTGGTGGAAGCGCCGCATATCATATTGATACAAAGTTTCATAAGAGTCTTGGTATGGGGAATATGGTTTCTGCTATGGATAAACTTGCAAATGCTTATAGTTCGCGTGGTAGAAAAATAGAATTTTCTAATGCAGGTGTTTCGGGACAAGTGTGGAATCCAAAATCATCTTCAGATGAGAAAAAATCTTTACTACAAAGAGCAATTGATGCACATTCACACTCTAGATTTATGAGAGCAGAAGGATTTCTTCCTTTTGATTATTATAATCCTAAAAAAAATGAGACTAGATTTGGTAAATCTGTAGAAGGATCTGAAATTCTTTTACCAACATTTGGTGGCAAAGTAGATGTTGGGACCAAGTATGGTGGTTATGGAAAGAGTGCTGAGATCTTTAGTGGCGATAAAATGGTTGCTATGACTGGACATGGTGATGTGAGATATGAAAAAGGTGGAGAAACATTACCATATCCACACCTTGCCATGGTTGGTGAGAAAGGAACTGAAATTGTTGTTGATGCTGATAGTGCAGGACCAGCAAAAGATATGCTCCTTGCGATTAACCAAGCATCTGGATACAAAGGAGTAATGCAGGCGATTCAAAAGTATGCTCCTTATGATGCACTAGCACCTCAGACAATCGTTATGGAATCTCCAGATACTTCTATGGAGGATGATTATGGAAATTCTGGATCTTCTGGTGGTGGAGTAGCACTTATTCCATTTGGTGGTGGAGATGATCCATTTGAAACCCTTTATAAAGGTGGGTAAATAGAAATAAGAGGTAATGTAAAATGTCAAGAATAAGTACTAAATCTGCAGAAGCATCTTATATTGAGCAGTTGGACATTGTTTCCAACGAGGATCAAGGTAGAAAAGTTAGTGTTCTTGGTGGAGTTATAGAACTTCAGTATTATGAAAGTATTCTTGATGATGGTATCAGAGCAACCGTTAAATTTGCTGATGCTGGTAATACGATTGATAATAAAACGGCAAGAGATGGATTGCCCATTGATGGACAAGAAACCGTCAATTTAAAGTTCAGAGACAATAATGAACAAACATTAAAACTTACATTATATGTAAAGAAAGTTACTCCATTCTCAGACAAAACAACAAAGTCTCTTGTTCACTTAGACTTATCGACAAGAGAAATTTTTATGAATGATAAAGTTAGATTGAACACAAGATTTGATGGAAAAATATCAGAACATATTAGAGAGATATTTACAAATCAAAATTATTTGGGAACAACCAAAGACATAGAGATTGAAGAAACTTCTAATAATTTTAATTTCTGTGGTAATAATATGAAACCATATTACACAATGAATTGGTTATCCAAAAAAGCAGTATCTGCTGAAAATCAAACTCTTGGTGTGAGTGCTGGATACTTTTTCTTTGAAACTTCTGAGGGTTATAAGTTCAAATCAATTGATGGTCTTTTATCACAAAAACAAAAGAAATCCATCATCTATAATGAGACTCCCGATACCAGAGGACAAAATACTCCTGCAGGATATGATATCAAAGCACTTGATTATACGTTTGATAACCAAGTAGATATTGAAAATAAACTCAAGATGGGAGCATATTCAACAAGAACCATACTTTTTGATCCTTTTAATTGCTTCTATCAAGTCATTAATCCAGTAGCAAAAGATACTGAAGAATCTTTAAAACTTGGTGGAAAAAGATTACCAACTCCAAATCCAGAGTTCAATAAGAGTGGTAAAAACAAAGAGTTTTCAAGAACACAATATATGTTGATTGATAAAGGAACTATTCCAACAGGAAAAACTTCTCAGCAAGTTGAAAAGTCTAAAGAGCAAAATTTTGATCCAGAAAGAATTCTGAATCAATCGAGTATGCGATATAATCAACTCTTTGCTTCAAAGTGTACTGTCACAATTGCTGGTGATTTTTCATTACATGCTGGGGATGTTGTATTTTTTGATGCACCAGATGCACAAACAGACACAAAAAATGATGATGTGAACAAGGAAACTGGCGGTCTATATATTATAGCAGATTTATGTCACTATATTACACCAAAAGAAACTTATACCAAGTTAAATCTTGTTAGAGATTCTTTTGGAAGAAAAGGTAATCACACTTCTAGGAACGCATTATGACAGACAGAACTCTTCAACAACATATTAATGACGACAGAGATGAACTCAACAATGGTTCGTTGAGTCCCCAAAGAAAGCGTCATATTGAAAGCGAACTTGATTCTTTAGAAAAATATCAAGCAAATCATCCAGACACAGACCAAGACCCAACGCCTCTGGAATTGTATTGTGATACTCACCCAGATGCTAGTGAGTGCAGAATTTACGAAGACTGATAACTAATGGAAGGTGGAGCTCTCTTTAATCCTGGTTTTCTAGGAGCAAATTTTAATTGGTGGGTAGGACAAATACCCGACGATTCATACTGGAGAGGAAACCTTAACCCAGAAACTTTTAAGTC
>Ga0213866_10003108_pt1 | contig 11426 bp, 12 predicted proteins | sample PICome_11_FD_160079 | JGI IMG/M metagenome (GOLD analysis project Ga0213866, IMG submission 160079) | Coastal seawater microbial communities near Pivers Island, North Carolina, United States - PICO284 | ecosystem: Environmental > Aquatic > Marine > Coastal | place: USA: North Carolina... | reverse complement strand
ACTATTGTGACGACAGATCGATGACATTTTCAACCCAAAAGCGCTTTATCGCCGGTGTAGTTTGCCCCCAGTGTTCGGCGGTGGACAAGATCCGCGCCTTCAATGAAGAGGGTGTTGACTACCGAGAGTGCGTAAGTTGCGGTTTTAAAGATCAGATTCGCATCGCCTCTGCACCTCGAGAATTAAGCACCAGAGTCAATCAGCAGGAACTCACTGAACAGCCGAGCACGATCAAATTTGTCGATCCCGAATAAATCGAACACCCTAAAATCCATAATGGCATTTAATCAGTATTTATAAAGCAGATCAGTCGATAATACCGAGCTGTGATTAATGCTCCATCGGTGTGAGTCCGTATGCCAACCCTCTGCGTTGTCTATGCCAAACCGAAACCGAGCAGTCAAAACTCGACCCAATCGGGCTAGTGAAATCAACATAACTTTGGTATTATGCGCGCCTCAAACGGCTCGCCGGGTCCATCCCTGAGTTCTAATCGCGAAGGAAGATAGTTTTTCCTGAAATTACCACGGAGAAATACACAATGTTGAAAAGAGCGCAAGCACTTTTCTTGGGACGCCTAGGCGCGGTTTTCGCCCTAGCGGCTGCCGGTGGCGCTAATGCCGATGGTTTGACCGGTCAGCTCAATATGCCTCAAGGAGTAACCGAAGTCAGCCAAGCGGCCTATGACATCCATATGATTATGATGTGGATCTGCACCGCGATTGGTGTGGTAGTGTTCGGTTTTATGTTCTATGTGATGTACGCCCACCGCAAGTCTCGCGGAGCTGTGGCGGAAAACTTCCACGAAAATATTGTTGTCGAGCTGTTGTGGACCATAGTACCCGCGCTTATCTTGATTGTTATGGCCATCCCCGCAACGACAGCGCTGTTGAAAGTCTACGATACAGAAGACGCTGAAATAGATATCAAGGTTACTGGCTACCAGTGGAAGTGGCAGTACGAATACCTCGGTGAGGGCGTCAAGTTTATGAGCGAACTGCGCACCTCCCAAGACGAGATTTACGGTCGGGAGCCCAAGGGTGAGCACTACCTGCGTGAAGTGACTGAGCCGCTGGTAATACCCGCCGGCAAAAAAGTCCGCTTCCTGGTTACCAGTAGTGATGTGATTCACAGCTGGTGGGTGCCTGATTTCGGTATCAAGCGCGATGCCATCCCAGGCCTGTTCACCACTGGCTGGGCCAAGACTGATCAGACCGGCGTCTACGTCGGCGAGTGCACCGAGCTCTGTGGTCAGGGTCACGCCTTTATGCCGGTAGTGGTCGAGGTCAAAGAGCAGGCAGAATACGACCAATGGTTGTCCGCCAAGAAAGCCGAAGCTGAAGAGTACGCCTCCACTATCGGTAAACAGTGGACAGATGAAGAATTGATGGTTCTGGGTGAGGAAGTCTACAACCGCTCCTGTGCTGCCTGTCACCAGGTAGATGGCACCGGCATACCAGGTGTGTTCCCAGCCCTCAAGGACAGCCCAATCGCCCTCGGGCCCAAAGAGGGGCACATAGCTATTCTTATCGATGGTGTTGCAGGTACTTCCATGCAGTCCTTTGCGGATCAACTCTCCGAAGTTGATATCGCAGCGGTGGTTCACTACGAGCGCAATGCCTGGGGCAACGATGTGGGTGATATCACTCAGCCCATCGAAGTCCTCAACTACAAACAAGGCCAATAGGGAGTAAACAATATGGCACATGGTCCCGCAACACTGGCAGATGGTTGGTTAAAATACGCCAGCCGATGGTTATTCACTACCAACCATAAAGATATTGGCACCCTCTACTTATGGTTTAGCTTCGCAATGTTTATTCTGGGAGGCTCCTTTGCAATGATTATTCGCGCCGAGCTGTTCCAGCCCGGTATGCAGTTGATCAAGCCGGAGTTCTTTAACCAGATGACCACCATGCATGGCTTGGTTATGGTATTCGGCGCGATTATGCCGGCCTTTGTCGGCCTGGCGAACTGGTTGATACCGATGATGATCGGCGCGCCAGATATGGCACTGCCGCGCATGAACAACCTCAGCTTCTGGATTCTGCCCTTCGCTTTCGCCATTCTGGTAGCTACCCTGTTTATGGAGGGCGGCGGCCCCAACTTCGGTTGGACCTTCTACGCACCGCTGTCCACGACCTACGCGCCGGATAGCGTCAACTACTTTATCTTTGCGATCCATATTATGGGTGCCTCGTCAATTATGGGCTCCATCAATATTATTGCTACAGTGATGAATATGCGCGCTCCGGGCATGACCTATATGAAGATGCCGCTGTTTGTTTGGACCTGGCTGATCACCGCATTTCTGCTGGTCGCGGTAATGCCAGTTCTAGCTGGCGCGGTCACCATGATGTTGATGGATATCAACTTTGGCACCAGCTTCTTCGACGCTGCCGGTGGCGGTGACCCCGTACTGTTCCAGCATATCTTCTGGTTCTTCGGACACCCTGAGGTATATATCATTATCCTCCCCGCCTTTGGTGTGGTGTCGCAGATCATTCCCACCTTTAGTCGCAAACCACTGTTTGGCTACTCATCTATGGTTTATGCCACCGCGGCAATTGCCTTTATGTCCTTTATAGTATGGGCTCACCATATGTTCACAGTCGGCATGCCGATTGCCGGTGAGTTGTACTTTATGTACGCCACCATGCTGATTGCTGTACCCACAGGCGTTAAGGTGTTCAACTGGATCACCACTATGTACAAAGGTGCACTGACTTATGAGACGCCCATGCTGTTCTCCATAGCCTTTGTTATCCTGTTTACCTTCGGCGGCTTTACTGGGCTGATGTTGTCTATCGCCGCTGCCGATATGCAGTACCACGATACCTACTTCGTAGTCGCCCACTTCCACTATGTGATGGTTGCCGGCGCCGTATTTAGTGGTACCGCGGCGGTCTATTACTGGCTGCCCAAGTGGTGTGGAAAAATGTATGACGAAACCATGGGTAAGGTGCAGTTCTGGATAGCCTTTGTCGGCTTTAATATCACCTTTATGCCACAACACTTCTTAGGTCTGGCGGGTATGCCACGGCGCTACGCTGACTACGGCCTGCAGTTTGCGGATTGGAATATGGTTTCAAGTATCGGTGCCTTTATGTACGGTGCCGCGCAAATCCTATTCCTGTTCAATGTGGTTCGCACCATTACTCACGGCAAACCAGTGGATGATCCGCAGGTTTGGGAAGGTGCTGAAGGTTTGGAGTGGACTGTCGAGACCCCGGCGCCCTACCACACCTTTGCAACACCACCGCAGGTTAAATAAAGGTCGCGAATGGAAAAACCCCTTCGCCTACTACTGGCTAAACTCGTTACCCTAGCGGCGGCCATGTTTGCATTCGCAATCTTTGTGTTACCGCCGCTCTACGACCTGTTTTGTGAAATAACTGGGATTGGCGGTAGGACAGGGGGCGTCTACGAAGCTGTAGAAGTGGAGATAGACGAATCTAGGCGTGTAGAGGTGCAGTTTGTGGCGGCCAACAATGCAGAGATGCCCTGGGACTTTTATCCCATGGAGCACCGAGTGGTGGTGCATCCCGGAGAGTCTCGAGCAGTGAGTTTTTTTGCTCACAACAAAACCGAAGTAGATATGATTGCCCAGGCAATCCCCAATGTGCTGCCCAATAACGCAGCCGATTACTTCCACAAAACCGCCTGCTTCTGCTTTGACAATCAGCCGCTGGCGGCGGGAGAGCAAGCAGAGCTGGGACTGGTTTTTATACTGGACCCAGACCTGCCGGATAACGTGAACACGGTCACCTTATCCTACACACTTTTTGATATAACTGATCGCACAGTAGGGGCGATCGCACAAGCACAGTGATCTGCGCCAAGTAGAGAAAACGCAGTTACCAATACGGAGAACAGTGATGTCGACAGAGAGTAGTTATTACGTACCCGAGCAGAGTAAATTGCCCATAGTTACCGCAACCGGTATGGGTACCATTGCCTTTGGTGCGGCCAGTTGGGTAATAGAAGGTGGATCGCCAGTTATTTTTCTGATCGGCCTGCTGATAATGACCCTGGTTATGTACAAGTGGTGGAGTATCGTTATCGATGAAAATATGCGCGGTCTCGCCAACCATCAGCTCAAGCAATCCTATGTATTGGGTATGCTGTGGTTTATCTTCTCTGAAGTGATGTTCTTCGCGGCATTTTTTGGCGCACTGTTCTACGTTCGGGTGTTTGTCAACTCGTGGATTGGAGGTGAGGCGGCTTGGGACTGGTTTGACAGTTCCCCCACCGATGCATCGGTAGCCAATAATGAATTGCTCTGGCCCGGTTATGAAACCCAATGGCCAGTAATGACTACCCCGGATCAGGCAGCCAATGGCGATGCAGCACGCTTTACCGGTCCCGGTGAAAGCATGAGCTTCCCGGGCTTGAGTGGATTGCTCTCCTGGCTACCGCTGTGGAACACGGTAGTGCTGCTGACCTCAAGTGCTACGGTGCATGTCGCCCATACGGCGTTGAAAAACAATGATCGCAAAAAGTTCAATACTTGGTTGGGCATTACCGTTGCTCTAGGTATTATCTTTCTGTTCCTGCAAGCCGAGGAGTATATCCACGCCTATCAGCATTTGGGGCTGACCCTTGAGAGCGGTATCTACGGAACCACCTTCTTTATGCTCACCGGCTTCCACGGTTTCCATGTAACCATGGGTACTTGCATGCTGTTAATTCAGTGGTTGCGAGGACTTAAAGGGCACTTCAGTCACGATGATCAGTTTGGTTTTGAAGCCGCTGCTTGGTACTGGCACTTTGTCGATGTGGTCTGGGTAGGGCTGTTTATCTTTGTCTATGTACTAGGCTAGATCAAACTGAAGTAGTAATGCTGACGGCCAGGCATCCCCTGGCCGTTTTTATATGTTTCAGCCTAAGGCTTAAGGGCTAACCTTTCTCTCCCGAAGGGTTTTCAATAATACCTTGAGGAGTGGCGGTATCGGGATGTAACTGTCGGTCCCAGGGCGCTGTACTATTGAGCTGACCGGTGTAGGCACCATAGATAATAGTTGCTAGCAACAGAGTTGCCAGACCTATACGCAAACCCAAACTGTAGAGAAGGCGTTTCTTAGAATTGCCGAGATCTTTTACCAGATAGTTAAGACCGCTAAACAGACTGATAACCACGGCAATAAACAGGATAACGATAATAGTTTTTAAAAACATGCTCAGGGTTTACCCAGGTTAATTTCACCGTCAGAATGACAGTGGTCAAACTACATTTTATAGTGACACAGATCTCAGACCAAGCTGCAAGAGAACATTAATCACAGATGACCCATAAATCTCAGGAAAAACCGCGCTTTGAATGGCAGCCCAACAGCAAGATTTTGTTGTTTGCGCTGTTTTTCCTGCCGCTTTTAGTGAGTCTAGGATTCTGGCAATTGCAGCGCGCCGAGGAGAAGCAGCAGATACTAGACCGCTATCAAACCAATCGCCAATTGCCACCACTGACCCTTGCCCAGGAGTTGGATAGCGATCGTGATCAACAATACCGTCGCGCTCAGCTTGAGGTTGAAATCGACAACAGCAGGGTGATTATTCTCGATAACCGCGTTAAATACGGTCGCCCCGGCTACGAAATTCTCCAGGTAGCAAGGTTGTCTGGAGAGCCGTCCGGCCTATCCAAAAGGCTATTGGTTAACCGCGGTTGGGTGCCTGCATCCCTGGATCGTAATCAGTTGCCCGACTATCCGACAATGGGTGGCAGCCTGCCATTGCGAGGATTTTTATACCGCACCCTGCGTGGGGGTTATCAGCTCGACGATGGCATTAACACCCTCGAAACGGGCGCTACGCGGGTCGGGTGGATAAGCGTCGAACGCGCTGAGCGCCTGTGGGGTGAGGACTTTTTTCCCTACCAATTGCGCCTCGACCGAGATTCATTGGCAGCATTGGATACCGGTTGGCCAACCCTGTCCGTGCAGCCCCAAAAACATACCGCCTACGCGGTACAGTGGTTTGCCATGGCGGCAACACTACTGCTTTTGACCCTTATTGCCAACTCAAACCTGAGCAATTTGTTAAAATCATCAAGATCAGATAAACACCGATAAATTTACAGGAATCACAGTTATGGCACAGCAACAGTCACCAGCTACTCAGCAGAGAAATTTCAAATACCAGATCTGGTTAATGCTGATTATTGTATTTGGTGTTATCGCCGCTGGGTTCCTCATGGTTCCCAAAACCGAGCAACAGCGACAGCGTATGATCGAGCTGTTTGGCACCACCAATCAGGGAGCATTGGTAACCCCCAGCGTAGACCTCAGTCCGCTATTGGCAGATTTGTATGCCGAAGAGAAACCCAAGTGGCAGGTGATTATTGCTGGTGGTACAGGCTGTGATGCCAGCTGTGAGCAGATACTGTTTAACACCAGACAGGTACATATGCTGTTGGGTAAACTCACCGGGCGGTTAAAGCGGATTTACCTGCCTGAAACAAATCAGTTGCAGGCGCTTGATTTGGAAACTATCAACCGAGAGCATCCCTTTTTACAGGTTTCGGCTATAGACACTCAGCAGCTCAGTGAGCTGTTAGAGAACAGTTCTGCGGCTTGGGATATGCAACAGCCTCGCTATTTTGTGGTTACACCAGATCATCAAGCAGTGCTGTATTACAGTGTAGATAACGATGCCAATGGATTGCTTGAGGACTTAAAACATCTGTTAAAATACTCTCCAGATCGTTAGGAAATTACATTGGGATTAGAAGTGAATTCAAACGCAGACACTAACAGCGTCAGTTGGCGCGACTATCTGGAATTGTGTAAACCCAATGTAGTCGCGCTAATGCTACTGACCTCAGTCATTGGTATGTTACTGAGTTCCACCCAGATGGTGCCGCTGGATATATTGATCTTCGGTAATCTCGGCATTGCGCTCTGTGCCGGATCGGCCGCCGCCATCAACCATGTGGTCGATCGCCATGTGGATGACAAAATGGCACGCACAGAAAATCGGCCAGTGGCTCAGGGTCGACTGACACCCAATCAGGCAGTGCTATTTGCGCTGATCACCGGGCTGGTAGGTGTTATGGTTCTGGTGCTATTTACCAATTTATTGACCGCCTGGTTAACCTTGGCCTCTCTGATTGGCTATGCCTTTATTTACACCATGTTCCTCAAGCGTGCCACCCCACAGAATATTGTTATCGGCGGTCTCGCAGGGGCTTCCCCACCATTGCTGGGCTGGGTAGCGGTCACTGGCGAGATTCACCACAACGCCCTATTGCTGGTGCTGATTATCTTTGCCTGGACCCCGCCTCATTTTTGGGCGCTAGCTGTGCACCGCAAAGATGAATATGCCAATGCTGAAATTCCCATGTTGCCAGTAACCCACGGCGAGACCTATACCAAGATTAATATTGTGCTCTACACCCTGATCTTGCTGGTGATTACGGTTATGCCCTACCTGACCGGCCTATTTGGCTGGCTGTATCTCAGCGCCTCCCTAATTCTGGGTGCCGGCTTCCTCTACTACTGTCTGCAGATGTGGCTGGATAAGGATACCGGTATGAGGACCTTTAAGTTTTCGATCATTTATCTAATGGCACTGTTTGCCATTATGTTGTTAGATCACTACCTAGTAGCAAAGGTCACCAGCCCTCTAGGCATATAAAAATCAATAGACGAAAGAGCTAACTATGCAGCAAAAACTAGGTGTAAGAAAAACCGTAACCGTGCTGGTAGTGTTTATGGTGCTGGTCGTAGGCGGCTTCACTTGGCGAATCAATCAACCGGTGATTATGTCCAGTGAGGAACTCCGCCTCAATGGTGCGGTGGTCTTGGATAAGCCGCGGATTTTTAGTGACTTCGAGTTGTTAGATCATCGCGGAGAGCTATTTGATATCGCCCGACTGCAGGGTACTTGGACTATTTTGTTCTTCGGCTTCACCCACTGCCCGGATATTTGCCCCACCACCATGGCAGTCCTCAATGACACCTACAGCAAGCTCAAAGACGCCGAGAAGCAGCGCTTGCAGGTGGTGATGATTTCCCTCGACCCAGAGCGCGATACCGTGACAAAGCTGGCAGAGTATGTGCCCTACTTTAACGCTGAGTTTATCGGCGTTACTGGCAACAAACACCTAATACGCCGCCTGACCGCCGAGATCAATATCGCCTACAACAGGGTGCCGTTGGGAGAAAGTGACTATACGGTAGACCACAGCACTCAACTGGTGTTGATCAATCCCAAGGGTCACTACCATGGGTTCTTTCGCGCCCCCCACAATGAAACCACATTGCGCAGCACCTGGCGTTCTATTAGTGCCTCAAGTGGTCTGTAGTTAACGGGCAGTGTTTCCGCTTTAGGCGCTATTAGCCGCGCTGTGCTAGTGGCAGAGAAAGTGCAAACATCAGGGTACTGCTGACAACCACTGAAGGCCCTGCCGGGGTGTCCAAAAACCAAGCCAAGGTCAGACCCATCACCACTGCCAACATTGCAAAAGCACTGGCGGCGAGGGCCATTTTCTCCGGTGTGACCGCTATCCTGCGCGCCGTGGCAGCGGGGATTACCAACAGCGCAGTGATCAGTAGTACCCCAACGATCTTCATCGCTATAGCAATCACCAGGGCGGTGATAACCATCAGATAAGCCCGCACCCGAGTGACATTAATACCCTCTACCGCCGCCAGTTCCGGTTGCACAGTAATACTGATCAGCGGTTTCCACAGCAGTACCAGCAACAAAATAGCGCCGCTGGCGCCGCCGTAAATAGTCCATAAATCCGCCTTAGTGACTGACAGCAAGTCACCAAATAGCAGGGACATCAGATCGACCTGCACATTGGGCATTAGCGACATCACCACCAGACCGGCCGCCAGTGCCGAATGAGACAAAATGCCCAACAGGGTGTCCAGTGCCAGAGATCCGCGCTGTTCAAGGCCCACTAGCGCCAGAGCGATTAACAGACAGACCAAGGCTACAGTAATGCCTATATTGGTGCTGGCAAGCACTCCTAGGGCAACACCTAACAGTGCGCTGTGGGCTAGGGTATCGCCAAAATAAGCCATCCGTCGCCATACCACAAAGCAGCCCAGAGGCCCAGCAACTGCAGCCACCCCCAGTCCCGCCAACAGTGCGTACAGTAAGAAATCAGTCATGATTGCAGCCCTCACCGTGGCGGTGATTGCCCGCCGCATCCAGCACCTGTCCCTGAATATTGTGGCGATGATTATGCTGGTGGCTGTAGATCGCGGTCTCGCCGAAAATATCTATATAAGCTGGGTCCTGAGTTACCTGTTCGGGCTTGCCCTGGCAGCAGATATGATGATTCAAACAGATGACATGATCGGTAGCTGACATCACCAGATGTAAATCGTGGGAGACCATAACTACCCCACAGTTCAGCTGTCTGCTGAGTTGTGCAATCATACTGTACAGTTCATTTTGACCATTGATGTCCACACCCTGAACCGGTTCATCCAGCACCAATAGATTGGGTTTTCTCAGTAATGCTCGCGCTAATAAGACACGCTGTATCTCACCACCAGAAAGTTGGTGAAAAGAGGTTTTGCCAGCCTCGGGTATCCCAACCAGACGCAGGGCATGGTTGCAATCCTCCGCTGATGCATTGGCTAATTGCAGAAACCTCAGGGTGTCGAGGGGCAGTGTAGGGTCCACATGCAGCCGCTGTGGCATATAGCCAATTTTTAGATCCCCCGCGTGCGCTATGCTGCCGGTGTCCGCTGATAGCAATCCGAGGATAATACGCACTAATGAGGACTTGCCAGCCCCGTTGGGCCCGATAATAGTAGTGATCTCACCGCGATCAACTGACAGAGAAATATTTTGCAATACAGCTCTGCCGGCAAAGGACTTACCAATTGCTTGCAGCCTGATCAGGGTTTTATCCATTGGTATCTCCAGCGCGGCAGTTGGGACAGCGCCCAAATAACTCAATGGATTGACTGTTCAATTTAAAATTAATTTTACGGCTGATGCTGTCCAATAATTGATTAACCTGCCGATCCGCGACTTCGGCAACATTTTTGCACTGTTCGCAAATCATAAACATATTGCTGTGCTCCTGTGACGGGAAAGTGGGGAATGGGCAGCCAATAAACGCATTGAGTGACGGAATGCGGTGTATCAATCTTAGATCCAGCAAAAACTCAATGGCTCGGTAAACTGTAGGCGGCGCTATTTTTTTACCGGTCATTTCCGCCAATAAATCCTGTAGCTGATAGGCCCCAAGTGGTTGGTTATTCTGCCACAGTAGCCTTAAAATAGCCTCTCGGGTAGGGGTCAGGCGTTTGTTCGAGCTAGCGCACAGCTGGTGCGCCTGAGAGATTGCTGCATTGATGCTGCGATCCTGATCATGGGGTTGATACACTAGACGGGCATTGGTAAGCATCTTATAGCCACCTGTGCAGATTGAAGGCCTGTCGGTTCACAGAATAAAAATGGTACAGATTAGGCCCATTGATTTTGTGAGAACAGCTACAAGGGTAGCGTTTCAAGGATGAATACCTGTAAAAAGCCATCTGCATTAAGCGCCAAACCGTAAGAAACAAAAATAATTATGTTACAATATAACATATAATTTCAATCAGTAGACCTTAAAAAGGGTAGTTGGCAATGTTTCAGCGAAGTATAAATAAGTTATGTTATAACATTGCGTTAATCTGGTTTTTTCTGGTGTCACACTCAGTGTCAGCCATGACCGCAGAGGCCAGTGACCACAGCAAGCCTCTGGTTATTACCACGACCAAACCACTGGCCATTATCGCTCAATCGGCATTGGGTGATCACGCGCGAGTGGACTATATTATCCCAACCGGTCAGTCGCCTCATGACGCTGTAATCACAGTGTCTGCCGCCAAAACCTTAGCCGCTGCCCAACTAGTGCTCTGGTTGGGAGAGCATTTTGAACTGCGCATGGCAAAGCACCTGCGATTAATTTCTCCAGCTAAGGTGATAACAGCCTTGGATTTACTGGCCGCTGATATCAAGCAGTCGGAAAACAACAGTCATCCAGAATTTACCGTCGACCCGCATATATGGCTTTCCCCAAAGCTGGCCAACCGTATTGCCAATGCATTGCAACAGCACTTTAACCTCCCCCCCAAAGCTATATTTACTCAGTCTGATAGGGTTAGCATGCAAAAAATTCTGGGGACCGCAGAGGACAAAAACTACTTATTTCATCACGATGCTATCGGTTATTTCGTCGCCGAGTTCAATCTACAGGCGCCACTGACAATACGCACTAAAATGGGGGAAGCTCGGGGTGCCAAAGCCCATTACAACTTGCGCGTCAAAGCGCGCGAACTCGCCGTTCACTGTGTGTTTGTCGAGCCCCAGCACGGCAGTGCCGATGCCCTGAAAATCGCCGAGGATCTGCAGCTGCCAATCAAACAACTGGATCTACAGTTATCTAATCAATCATTTGAACAATTGACTTATAA
>Ga0213866_10003106_pt1 | contig 11430 bp, 4 predicted proteins | sample PICome_11_FD_160079 | JGI IMG/M metagenome (GOLD analysis project Ga0213866, IMG submission 160079) | Coastal seawater microbial communities near Pivers Island, North Carolina, United States - PICO284 | ecosystem: Environmental > Aquatic > Marine > Coastal | place: USA: North Carolina... | reverse complement strand
GCAGGTATTATGAAAGCCGACGGTCTTATTTCGGCGACATCTTCTGGTGTTGGCAATCCTGTTTATATTGTAGGTTCTAGAACAGGAAAAGATGGTATTCATGGAGCGGCTTTTGCCTCTAAAGATATCACAGAAGATTCTGCTAACGACCTACCAGCAGTTCAAGTAGGTGATCCTTTCCAAGAAAAGCTGTTATTAGAAGCGACATTAGAGTTAGGGCAAACCGATGCAATAGTGGGCATGCAAGATATGGGTGCTGCAGGTATCACTTGCTCAACATCAGAAATGAGTGCTGCTGGTAAACACGGTATGATTATTCATTTGGATAAAGTTCCTACACGACAAGAAAATATGAAAGATTGGGAGATTTTACTCTCTGAATCTCAAGAGCGTATGCTCATCGTCGTTGAAAAAGGTAAGGAACACATCGTTCACAAGATTTATGATAAATGGGATTTAAGTTGTGAGCAAATTGGTGAAGTTACCGAAGGCGGACAACTCAAGTATTATATGCACGGAGAATTGGTAGCCGATGTGCCAGCAGATGATTTAGTATTAGGTGGTGGTGCACCCATCTATGAAAGGGAGTATTCAGAACCTGCCTACTACCAAGAGTTTAAAAAATTCTCTATTGAACAGTTAGAGCAACCAAAAGATTTAGTTGAGGTAGCTAAGTTCTTAACGACACACCCTAATATAGCCTCTAAAAAATGGGTTTACGAGCAGTACGACTCTATGGTAGGAACTATAAATATGGGTACTAACGACCCTAAAGATGCAGGAGTTGTAAACGTCAAAGGTACGAAAAAGGCTTTAGCTATGACAGTAGATTGTAACGCTAGAATGGTCAATGCTGATCCAGAAGAAGGCTGCGCTATGGCAGTTGCCGAAGCCGCTAGAAACATCGTTTGTTCTGGTGGTGTGCCTTCAGCAATTACCAACTGCTTGAATTTTGGTAACCCATACAACCCAGAAGTTTACTGGCAGTTTGTAGGTGCAATAAAAGGTATGTCCAAAGCTTGTTTGAAATTCAAAACCCCAGTAACTGGTGGTAATGTAAGTTTCTACAACCAAACAGCTATTGATGGTAATGAAGTGCCAGTTTTTCCGACACCAACCATTGGTATGTTAGGAATTATTGAAGATAAAAAACACATCATGTCTTTAGACTTCAAAGGCAAAAGCGACTTAATATATTTGTTGGGTGAGTCGCATAATAACATTAGCAGTTCAGAGTATTTAGCATCTTATCATGGTATAAAGGCTAGTTCAACCCCACCTTTTGATTTGGATAAGGAATACGACTTACAAGACTTAATAAAAACACTTATTAGAAGTAATCATATCGAATCGGCTCACGATGTTGCTGATGGTGGTTTGTTTATTACTCTATTAGAAAGTGCTATGCCAAGGGGCTTAGGTTTTGATATAACTACAAGTGGAGAAATCAGAGAAGATGCCTTTTTATTTGGTGAATCGCCATCTCGAGTGGTGGTTTCTGTAGCAGAAATAAATGAAGACGAATTCCTCGATACGCTCAAAAAATCATCAGTTTCATTCTCATTATTAGGGCATGTGACAAGAGGTGATATCCGTATTGATGACGCTTCTTTTGGTGAAGTGCAAGAGTATAAAGTGTTGTTTGACAACGCCTTAGCTAAACACTTATAATTTTACTTTCTTTTCTAATTTGTTTTACTAAATTTGGCTTACTAACTAGCCTATTATGAAAACAGATTTTAACGACTTTGGAAACCCTCAGGTAGCAAAACTTCCCGCTCACCTCAGACAGTTTGTTGTCAGTCAAGATTACGACAATTATACACCAGTAGACCATGCGGTATGGCGATACGTTATGCGCAAAAATTTAGCCTATCTAAGTAAGGTTGCTGATGCATCTTATCTTAAAGGTTTAGAGAAGACAGGAATTACTATTGATTCCATTCCCAATATAAAGGACATGAATACCATATTGGGTAAGATTGGCTGGGGCTGTGTTTGTGTAGATGGTTTTTTGCCCCCCTCATCATTCATGGAATTTCAGGCATACAAAGTACTCGTTATTGCTGCTGATATAAGACAAATTGAACACATAGAATATACCCCTGCACCAGATATTTTGCACGAAGCCGCTGGTCATGCTCCAATTATTGCTGACCCAACTTATGCTGAATACTTGAGGTTGTTTGGTGAAATCGGAAGTAAAGCTATTTCTTCAGCCCAAGATTTTGAGTTATATGAGGCTATACGACACTTGTCTATTATAAAAGAAGACCCAAATACCGAAGAAAAGGAAATAGTTCAAGCCGAAAAAGACATAGAACTAATACAATCTAATATGGGGCAAACCTCGGAAATGGCGCAAATTAGAAACTTGCATTGGTGGACTGTTGAATACGGACTAATTGGCGATTTAAACCAACCAAAAATATATGGTGCTGGTTTACTTTCTTCAATAGGAGAAAGTGAGAGTTGTTTGAAAGAAGAAGTAAAAAAACTACCCTATTCTATTGAAGCTGCTCAACAAGCTTTTGATATTACTGAGCCGCAACCTCAATTATATGTAACCCCTTCCTACACACATTTGACACAAGTTTTAGAAGAATTTGCCAATACGATGGCGCTTCGCAAGGGAGGGCTAGAAGGACTTGAGAAAGCTATAGCTTCCAATAACACTTGTACTGTAGAATACAGTTCAGGGCTGCAAGTTTCAGGTATTTTCAATAATGTTATTTCCGATAATGGACAAATCGTTTATGTATCAACTTCCTCGCCTACAGCACTAGCTTGGCAAAACAAAGAATTGGTTGGGCATGATAAAAGCTACCACGCTCACGGATTTAGTTCTCCTGTTGGTCGATTAAAAAATACGTCAATACCTTTAGAGAATATGAGTATTGATGAATTGATGAGTCTAGAAATAGAAGCAGGTAAACAGGTATCGCTAGAGTTTGAGAGTGGGGTGAATGTGCAAGGAAAACTCATTAACGTTTCAAAAAACAGAAAAGATTTGAATATGATACTCAGCTTTGAAGATTGTCGTGTTAATTATAATGATGAATTATTATTTCAGCCTGAATGGGGAACTTACGATATGGCAGTAGGAGAGTCAATAGTATCTGTATTTTCTGGTGCTGCCGATATGGCTGTGTTCTCAAAGGATAACCCTTTTGTGCCTAGCGAATTGACTCATAAGATTCAGTACGGTGAAAAGCGTTTAGAGCTACATAAATTATATAAAAAAATAAGAGATATAAGAGAAGGTAATGTCGATAAGCAAGAGTTAGCAGGTGTATGGCAAGAACTGATAAAGCATCCTAAAGATTGGTTAGCAGCAGTTGAGATTCTTGAGATAAGCACTGATGGTTCTTTAAATGCTGAGATAAAAACACACCTAAATAATGCCGATGTTGATGAAGTTACCAAAGGTTTAATTAAAGATAGTTTAAGTTTGATAGAATGAAAGTCGTAATAACCGGAGCAAGTAGAGGAATAGGATTTGAGATGGTAAAACAATTTTTGTCTAATGGGCATCAAGTTATGGCCATTTCAAGAAATCAAGAAAAGTTGTTGGAGCTAGAACAATTAGGTGCAAATACCTTAGCTTTTGATTTGACTGCTGAGAATTTTTCTCCTGTAATAGATGCTATTAAATCATTTGGTAAAATAGACATACTAATAAATAATGCGGGTGCTTTAGTTAATAAGCCTTTAAGTCAGATGACCAATGAAGACATTAACTATGTGTATAGTGTCAATGTTTTTTCTGTCATTAAACTGACTAGAGATTTATTAGTACATTTCAATAATGACGCACATATAGTAAATATAGGTAGTGTAGGAGGTGTTCAAGGTAGTGTCAAATTTTGTGGATTATCTACATATAGTAGTAGTAAAGGGGCTATTACCATACTTACTGAATGTTTAGCAGAGGAGTTTAAGGAAAGTTCACTGCGATTTAATGCTTTAGCACTTGGGGCTGTTCAGACCGAAATGTTAAAAGAAGCCTTTCCAGACTATCAAGCCAATACGACTGCCGCAGAAATGGCAAACTACATATATAGGTTTGCGACACAAGACGGAAAACTATATAATGGCAAGATATTAACAGTGTCTTCATCTACGCCATAAACTCAGATTGATTTATTTTTCATCTTTTAAGTACGCTTTTTTATCTTTGATTAAAGTGTGAAACCCTACTTATTGCACTATTTTATTTTATTAAGCCGATTCAATTTTATGAATTTACTAGAAAAGAATTTTGAAATTGAACAAAATTTAAAAAAAAACACAAAAGGTTTGTGCGGAATGAATAAGCGAGTATATTTGCAGCCGCTTTTGAACGAAAAAGTGTAGCACCAATTAAAACGGTGCGAACAAGCTTAAAATATTTGAAAAAAAATATTTAAAACAGTTTGCGGTTATTAAAAGTATTGTATCTTTGCCGACCCTTTCAGTGAATACTGATTGTGGATATACAAATTGTTCTTTGATTTAATGGGATAGACGAAATTTAAACAAGAAAATTCAACGTCAATTTTTTATAGCTTATAACGAACCAGGAATTTATACAAACTTTTATACAACGAAGAGTTTGATCCTGGCTCAGGATGAACGCTAGCGGCAGGCCTAACACATGCAAGTCGAACGGTAACAGGGATTGCTTGCAATCCGCTGACGAGTGGCGCACGGGTGCGTAACGCGTATGCAATCTGCCTATAACTGAGGGATAGCCCAGAGAAATTTGGATTAATACCTCATAATATTGTTTTTTGGCATCATTAAACAATTAAAACTTCGGTGGTTATAGATGAGCATGCGTCCTATTAGCTTGTTGGTAAGGTAACGGCTTACCAAGGCAACGATAGGTAGGGGGCCTGAAAGGGTGATCCCCCACACTGGTACTGAGACACGGACCAGACTCCTACGGGAGGCAGCAGTGAGGAATATTGCGCAATGGAGGAAACTCTGACGCAGCCATGCCGCGTGCAGGAAGACGGCCCTACGGGTTGTAAACTGCTTTTATATAGGAAGAAACCCCGATACGTGTATCGGCTTGACGGTACTATATGAATAAGGACCGGCTAACTCCGTGCCAGCAGCCGCGGTAATACGGAGGGTCCAAGCGTTATCCGGATTTATTAGGTTTAAAGGGTCCGCAGGCGGGATTTTAAGTCAGTGGTGAAAGCCTACAGCTCAACTGTAGAACTGCCATTGATACTGATATCCTTGAGTGTGGTTGAAGTGGGCGGAACATGTCATGTAGCGGTGAAATGCATAGATATGACATAGAACACCAATTGCGAAGGCAGCTCACTAAGCCATTACTGACGCTGAGGGACGAAAGCGTGGGGAGCGAACAGGATTAGATACCCTGGTAGTCCACGCCGTAAACGATGATCACTCGTTGCTAGCGATACACTGTTAGTGACCAAGCGAAAGTGTTAAGTGATCCACCTGGGAAGTACGTTCGCAAGAATGAAACTCAAAGGAATTGACGGGGGCCCGCACAAGCGGTGGAGCATGTGGTTTAATTCGATGATACGCGAGGAACCTTACCAGGGCTTAAATGCAGAATGACAGATTGGGAAACCAGTCCTTCTTCGGACATTTTGCAAGGTGCTGCATGGTTGTCGTCAGCTCGTGCCGTGAGGTGTCAGGTTAAGTCCTATAACGAGCGCAACCCCTATCATTAGTTGCCAGCGGGTAATGCCGGGAACTCTAATGAGACTGCCAGCGCAAGCTGCGAGGAAGGTGGGGATGACGTCAAATCATCACGGCCCTTACGTCCTGGGCTACACACGTGCTACAATGGTTGGGACAATGGGCAGCCACTACGCAAGTAGGAGCTAATCCTCAAACCCAATCTCAGTTCGGATCGGAGTCTGCAACTCGACTCCGTGAAGCTGGAATCGCTAGTAATCAGATATCAGCAATGATCTGGTGAATACGTTCCCGGGCCTTGTACACACCGCCCGTCAAGCCATGGAAGCTGGGGGTGCCTGAAGTCGGTAACCGTAAGGAACTGCCTAGGGTAAAACTAGTAACTGGGGCTAAGTCGTAACAAGGTAGCCGTACCGGAAGGTGTGGCTGGAACACCTCCTTTTTAGAGTTGGTTTGTTATATACCTATACGACGCTGAAGAAACTTGTTTAAATGTCTATCCCTTTATATTATATTTTTCCCACTGAAGTCTCGTAGCTCAGCTGGTTAGAGCGCTACACTGATAATGTAGAGGTCGGCAGTTCGAGTCTGCCCGAGACTACTAAAGTAGTACTTCAGACAGTCATAATACTTAAGCTATAAGTATTACTAGTGGATACTACAATGGGGGGATTAGCTCAGCTGGCTAGAGCGCCTGCCTTGCACGCAGGAGGTCATCGGTTCGACTCCGATATTCTCCACCATTTCCATTTTAGGAAAAATGTTCTTTGATGTATTGTAAATAGAAAGAAAACAATTAAGTTTAAGTAAATTAATAACGATCACAAAAAGTAATTAAGGGCGCATGGCGGATGCCTTGGCTCTCAGAGGCGATGAAGGACGCGATAAGCTGCGATAAGCTTCGGTGAGGTGCAAATAACCTTTGATCCGAAGATTTCCGAATGGGACAACCTAGCAGTTTGAAGAACTGTTATCCTTTTAAGGAGGCCAACCCGGTGAACTGAAACATCTAAGTAACCGGAGGAAAAGAAAACAATTAGTGATTCCCTTAGTAGCGGCGAGCGAACGGGGAACAGCCCAAACCATCATTGTTCCGGCAATGTTGGGGTTGTAGGACCACGTTGTAAGAGTTATAATTGAAGTAGAAGCATCTGGAAAGTTGCACCATAGAGGGTGATAGTCCCGTACACGTAAGATTATAATTTTTTAGTGGTATCCTGAGTAGGGCGGGACATGTGAAATCCTGTCTGAATCTGCCAGAACCATCTGGTAAGGCTAAATACTACTGAGAGACCGATAGCGAACAAGTACCGTGAGGGAAAGGTGAAAAGTACCCCGAACAGGGGAGTGAAATAGAACCTGAAACCGTGCGCTTACAAGCGGTAGGAGCCCTTCGGGGTGACTGCGTGCCTTTTGCATAATGATCCTACGAGTTACTCCTCACTAGCAAGGTTAAGAGTCTTGAGGCTCGCAGCCGAAGCGAAAGCAAGTCTGAATAGGGCGTACAGTTAGTGGGGGTAGACGCGAAACTTGGTGATCTACCCATGGGCAGGTTGAAGCTCCGTTAACCCGGAGTGGAGGACCGAACCGCCAGACGTTGAAAAGTCTTCGGATGACCTGTGGGTAGGGGTGAAAGGCCAATCAAACCAAGAGATAGCTCGTACTCTCCGAAATGCATTTAGGTGCAGCCTTGAACTCTATAGTTATAGAGGTAGAGCGACTGATTGGATGCGGGGGCTTCACCGCCTACCAATTCCAGACAAACTCCGAATGCTATAACTTTATATTCAAGAGTGAGGGCATGGGTGCTAAGGTCCATGTCCGAGAGGGGAACAACCCAGACCATCAGCTAAGGTCCCGAAATTTACACTAAGTTGACCTAACGTGGTTCGATTGCATTGACAGCTAGGATGTTGGCTTGGAAGCAGCCATTCATTTAAAGAGTGCGTAACAGCTCACTAGTCGAGCGATCGAGCGTGGATAATAATCGGGCATAAGTGTAATACCGAAGCTATGGATTGTATTTATACAATGGTAGGAGAGCATTCTAGTTGCGCCGAAGGTGTGTTGTGAAGCATGCTGGAGCGGCTAGAAAAGAAAATGTAGGAATGAGTAACGATAATGCGGGCGAGAAACCCGCACGCCAATAGACTAAGGTTTCCTGATCAACGCTAATCGGATCAGGGTTAGTCGGGTCCTAAGGCGAACCCAAACGGGGTAGTCGATGGACAACTGGTTAATATTCCAGTACTAGTTATTACTGCGATGGAGTGACGGAGAAGTGAAAGGACTCCGACCAGACGGAATTGGTCGGTAAAGCATCTAGGTATATTTTTTATAGGCAAATCCGTAAAAAATGCTGAAATGCGATAGTACTAGGAGGCTTCGGCTGAATAGATTGTCTGTAATCATGCTCCCAAGAAAAACTTCTAAGCTTCAGGTAATAACTACCCGTACCGTAAACCGACACAGGTAGTCAAGTAGAAAATACTAAGGCGCTCGAGTGATCCGTGGCTAAGGAACTAGGCAAAATAGCCTCGTAACTTCGGGAGAAGAGGCGCTTCCCTACTTCGGTAGGAAGCCGCAGTGAATAGGCCCAAGCGACTGTTTATCAAAAACACAGGACTCTGCTAAATCGAAAGATGATGTATAGGGTCTGACACCTGCCCGGTGCTGGAAGGTTAAGAGGAGGGGTTATACTTCGGTAGAAGCTCTGAATTGAAGCCCCAGTAAACGGCGGCCGTAACTATAACGGTCCTAAGGTAGCGAAATTCCTTGTCGGGTAAGTTCCGACCTGCACGAATGGTGTAACGATTTGGGCACTGTCTCAGCCACGAGCTCGGTGAAATTGTAGTATCGGTGAAGATGCCGATTACCCGCAACGGGACGAAAAGACCCCGTGAACCTTCACTACAACTTAACATTGATTTCGGACAAATAATGTGTAGGATAGGTGGGAGACTTCGAAGCTGCGTCGCTAGGCGTGGTGGAGTCGTCCTTGAAATACCACCCTTTATTTGTTTGGACTCTAACCCGTAATACGGGGACAGTGTTTGGTGGGTAGTTTGACTGGGGTGGTCGCCTCCAAAAGAGTAACGGAGGCTTCCAAAGGTACCCTCAGCACGCTTGGTAACCGTGCGTAGAGTGCAATGGCATAAGGGTGCTTAACTGTGAGACCTACAAGTCGAGCAGAGACGAAAGTCGGGCATAGTGATCCGGTGGTTCCGCATGGAAGGGCCATCGCTCAAAGGATAAAAGGTACTCCGGGGATAACAGGCTGATCACTCCCAAGAGCTCACATCGACGGAGTGGTTTGGCACCTCGATGTCGGCTCGTCACATCCTGGGGCTGGAGAAGGTCCCAAGGGTTGGGCTGTTCGCCCATTAAAGTGGCACGCGAGCTGGGTTCAGAACGTCGCGAGACAGTTCGGTCTCTATCTGTTGTGGGCGTTAGAAATTTGCGAGAACCTGACTCTAGTACGAGAGGACCGAGTTGGACAGACCTCTAGTGTACCTGTTGTGACGCCAGTTGCATCGCAGGGTAGCTATGTCTGGATGAGATAAGCGCTGAAAGCATCTAAGCACGAAACTCATCTCAAGATTAGATTTCTTTTAAGGGTCGTTATAGACGATGACGTTGATAGGTCATAGGTGTAAAGGCAGAGATGTCATAGCCGAGTGATACTAATTACCCTTTAGCTTTTTGTAGTTGATTTACCCTAACTAAATTGTTTTCTTTTTACAATATATCATAATCTTATTCAAGATTTTATGGTGGTTATTGCAGTGGTGTTCACCTCTTCCCATTCCGAACAGAGAAGTTAAGCCCACTAGCGCAGATGGTACTAGGTTGATCCCTGGGAGAGTATGTCGCCGCCAAATTTTTACAAGCCCCGTTTCTTTGATTCGGGGCTTTTTTTTTAACTAGATTTAAACGTAATTTGCTGAATGAAAAAGTGGTTGCTTTTATTCCTTCTATTACCATTTGTTGCTTTTACTCAACAGATGGATATGGATTTAGTACCCTATAAATCTTCTTACTCTCACTTTTTCCAACCTCAAGAGCAAAGCTATTCTTTAGATACTCTAAATACAGGCTATTCCACTTTACAATACCATTCCTTTTCTTCAAAAGGTCAATTAATAAAAGTTAATCATCAGCAGTTTGTTACCGATTATATTTTATTTAATATCAATTTTGACAAGTTTTCACAAGAAGGTATTTTCAATAGGGAAAACCTTAAACTTCATAATGTAAATACAAATTTGTTATTCAATAATAAAAGCCAAACTTATAGTGCTCAATTATCTTTAGCTTATCAAAAAATAAGTTCGGATGAAAATGGTGGTCTTTTAAATTATGCCACTACAAACTTCGATGACCCTTTACTTTATCAAGTCAATTTGCTTAATGCTCAAAATGAAGCAAAAAACAGAAATCATAAACTTATTCAAAAGTTTAAATTGACTGACAAGTTGTCGATTATTAATAAATTCTCAATTCTCAGCCATCGCAAAATGTATTCAGATCAATTACCCAATGCTAGTTTTTATCAGAATATATATTTAGATTCTACTTTAACATACGACTCACTTTCTACCATTGCTTTGACTAATAGCTTTGGAGTTACATACAATGATTTTACCTTAAGCCAACTAATACATCATCGACATACACATATCAATACTATTGATTCTTTAGATTATGACTATGGTTTATCTCTAAACTATTATAATGATAAAAAAGGTCTTCGTTTTAATTCTGAACTTTATCAATCTGATGACCTTAATTTGTCGCTTAAAAAAGAGTTCAATTTAAAATTGTCGAATCATACATTAAGCTTGGATTATGATAGAAGTAGAGTGCCTATTTTAATCAATTCTTATTCCTCTAATCACTTCCGTTTTAATAACGATTTTAATAACATAAAAACAACAAAAGCTACCTATGTTGTCAAGCATAAAAACTATTCGTTTAAATCTAGTTTGATACACTATTCTGACTATATATATTTAGATGAAAACAGTCATTATCAGCAATACCAAAATGCTATTATCAACTGGCACAATAAATGGGCCGTAAACTTAAATTGGAAAAAGTTTCACACTACTCAAACTTTGGAATATCAGTACACAGATAACACATCTATACTGCGATTTCCAGAGTTCAATTACACTACATCTTTATGGTTGGAATCTGATTTATTTGGCGATAACCTAAATACCCGGATTGGAGCTGATATAAACTATTTTACCTCCTATTATGCTAAGGCCTATAATCCGGCACTTGCCAAATTTCATTTGCAAGACAGTCAACTTATTGGTGATGTGCCCTTACTCTCGGCCTTTATAAAGCTGAAAGTACATAATATGTCCATTGCTATGCGCTATAGAAATATCACGTCTTTAATTAGTGCTAATGCCGACGTTCACTATCTTATTCCATATTATCCTAACTATCCAGCATCTTTCCAATTATCTGTTGTGTGGAAATTGAATAATACATCTGATTAATTGCTATTTTTTTACTTCCAATAAGTCAAATTTAGATAAGCAAAGATTCTTAGTAAGTATCATAGTGAAAAGTCTAGAGGCTGTCTGTACAATCTAATTAAGCGAAGAGTCTAAGAACATTAAAATAAACTAATCAAGTCTTCTGCTTTTTCTTTTTAGCAGCAGGGAATAAGACGTTGTTTAAGATAAGTCTATAACCCGGTGAATTAGGATGTAATTCTAGTTCAGTCTTTGGGTCACCAACTTTATGTTG
>Ga0213866_10003104_pt1 | contig 11434 bp, 15 predicted proteins | sample PICome_11_FD_160079 | JGI IMG/M metagenome (GOLD analysis project Ga0213866, IMG submission 160079) | Coastal seawater microbial communities near Pivers Island, North Carolina, United States - PICO284 | ecosystem: Environmental > Aquatic > Marine > Coastal | place: USA: North Carolina... | reverse complement strand
CCACATTCTCCGGAGGAAATGAATAATTCATTTCACTTCTTTGCCGAACATCAATCGGAGAATGGTTTTATGTCAGAAGATAAAAGTTTTTTTTATAGAGCAAAACAAGTTGGGTATAATATGTTTTTAGATACATCAATCAAACTCAATCACACAGGATATCACATCTATCAGGGGTAAATTATGAAATCAGGTGCAACTGAAACTTCGTATCAATATTTGCAGGAACACTATCAATTCCCTGAGAATGTTTTTGTATCGCATCTTCCAGAAGAGATTAAAAAATCAAACCATCAATATAAAATTTTATGGGCACATCATGCTTATGATCAACAAATATTTGAAAACTTCGATCACAACATTGTAGATTATATTGTTTCACCATCTCAGTGGAATAAGGATCAATTTATTAAATACCTTAAAGTTCCTGAGAATAAGATTGCAGTAATTCCTAATGGAGTTGCTGATATGTTTACTCACTCGGATAAGAAGACAAAGACTATGATCTTCACTTCAATTCCTTACAAGGGTCTTGAGGTTTTGTCGAGAATCATTCCTATGATTCATGAGTATCATCCAGATACAAAGTTTAAAATCTTTTCTTCGATGTCTTTGTATGGACCATCTATCGATCAGTTTCTTCACGTCTATGATCATTTGAAAACTCTTCCTAATGTTGAGTATTCTCCTGCCATCGATCGTGAGGAGTTGGTAAAGCATTATCAGGAATCTGCATTTTTTATTCATCCAAATATTTGGGAAGAAACATTTTGTGTTTCAATGGTAGAAGCAATGCGATGTGGTGCATATCCAATCATCACTGATATTGGAGCACTGTCTGAAGTTGCTGGAGAAAAAAATGCAAGTGTGGTTCCTATTGAAGGGGAACCTACATCAAAAGGATATGTAGTAACAAGAGATTTCATGGAGAACTTTGCCACTGCATGTTGTTCAGCACTTAGTTATTATGATAATCAACCAGAATATTTTAAGAAAGTTTCTAAGATTATTTCCGACTATGTTGTAGATAAGTATGACTGGAAAAAGATTGCAAAACAGTGGGAAAAATTCATTATACATAGTATATCTGATGCACCCTGTGATGACGGGACATCTGTTGCAAAACATCAATCAAAAATGAGCAAAGAGACTATGACTTCAGAAAATTCTTCTGCACTTTCTTACAATCCAATTAATGCTGAAGAAGCAGTATTCAATGAAGATTATTTAAATCAAGTATCAAGGAATGTTTTTGCTTGGGAAGAAAGTGATAAGCAAATGGCACAAGGAAGGACTAACTTCCAAATAGAAAAGTTTATTGGTTTGAACACCCATAATATTTCAGTTTCTTTTGAGCACATTCTCAAAGAACGTCGTATTATGGCTACAAACTACATGTATAAACTTATTGAAATGAAAGAAAAAGTTCGTGAGTTTAACTACAAGTGGCAGGACAAAGATAAGTCTGAACCACTGATGTGGGAAGTAGGCGGTCCTGGTGGTGGAGGAAAGAAACTCTGCTGGCACGATATGGATGAACTTCAATTGACTCACTATCTTAGAGACAGTGAAATGGAGATTCGTGATCGTCTTCATCAGATGGAGCACCTGGATAAGATGCTTGATAAATTGGTGGAACAAAATGGTGGTACTGCACCTACAAGAGAACAGTTCCTGGAAGAGAACCAACAGTATTGGGATAGACGACTTGCAGAACAGGCACTTGATGACCTGATGGCATCACAAACTGGTATCTCTGGTGCTAACTTGCAAGCAATGCGTCGTGCATCAGCACCATCTATTGTTGATGATCGCAATACCTTTAAGGAAGGTTACCTGCCTATGAATAAACTTCTTGATCCACAAGGACGCATGGAGTTTATCAATGACCTTCAAGGTAAAGTTATGAAGGGTTATGAAGAACTGACTGGAACTGATCTAGGTTATGGTGCCGCAATCAAACCAGCAGAAGAGAAGAAGAAAATTTCTGGGAAAGGATTTAAAGAGGAATGAATTCTCAAATTATTGTAGTTGATGACTTTTATGATATTCCATTTGAGTATCATAAAAGTTTTGATGAAGGAAAGTGTCTTATAACTGAAGAGACTACCGGTAAAATATCTCAGATATTGAATCATCCAATTCAAGTTACTGTAGCATCAAATGAAGTTGGAACTATTCCAGGTGTATTGGCACATTTGGAATGTGATTGGATTGGATTGATTTATTTAACTCTACCTTTACAAGCATTTGGTGAGTTGGGAACAAAGTTTTATTCTCATATTGAAACAGGACTTGAAACCTTTCCAACTAGAGAAGAGTTGATTAAATATAATATTAATGAAAATGAACTTACGAGAGTATTTTCTTCTAATCCTGAATTGTGGAAGGAGTATTCTTGTGTTGCGGCAAGATACAATAGGATGGTTTTATTCAAAGGTAATAGATGGCATTCATACACTCTAAATAGTAATATTAGATATCAGAAAGTAATTATAAAGCATGGCTGATACTCGGGGTGTTTTTTCATTAAAGGTTGCACGTAGTTTTAAATCCAAAGGATTATGGACTTCTTTGGATAATGTATGGCATTCTCCGTCTCCTGCTGCAACTTCTGATACTGGTTATTTTGGTGGTGATTCCTTTCCTGCTCCTGATAGATATAGGACATCAGTTGATAAGTTAAGTTATTCAACAGAAACAGCAGCAGAAGTTCCTGGAGCAGCAGGAAGTGTTAATCGTTTCAAACTTGGTGCAGCAAGTGCCAGAGCAAATGGTCTTTCACAACCACCTACCCCAACACCAACACCATCAACCACAGGTGGTGTTCCCAACATCATATAATTAGTGTTATAATAAAAGAAAACTTTGATATGATTGATAATCCTTTGTCTTATATTTTGGTTAAACCAAATGTCATCAATGAATATGGTTTGAGAGAGATAAGAGAGCATATTGAAAGAACAAATAAAACTGACCTTTCTGTGTTTGATCCACATAAATCAAATGCAACTGGTGGAAAAGAGTGGATTGTAAATAAAGAAGTTCGTGATACTCAGCACGTTGAAATGGGACCATTATTCCCTAAGATTGTTGATTTGTTCAAAAATATGGTGAGGGAAGTTATCAATCCCTTTTATGGTATTGAGATAACTGAAAGTGAAATTCCACAAATTCTTTCTTACAGTATTGGTGGACACTACACACCTCATATTGATGGTGAATCATTGTGGCAGACACCAGATGGTGAACTTATTTGGAAGAAGTCAACAGATCGTGATATCTCGATGGTTTTATATCTGAATGATGACTTCGATGGTGGGGATTTTATCTTTCCTGATCATCATATTCGTGTGAGACCTGAACCTGGGATGTTAGTATGTTTTCCATCCAATCATCATTACAAGCACGGTGTAGAATCAGTGACAAGAGGAATGAGATACAGTATTGTATGTTGGGCTACTGTAAAAGGATTTCAAACAATGGAAGAGCAAAATAGAGAACTGTCTCAAAAGTATGGTATATTGATAAATAACTAAAAGTTTTTTCTAATAAAATGCAATATATTAAGCACTATTTTACTGATGAACAGACTGGAGCATATTGCTGCGAAACATCATCAAATGCAAAATATTTGGTACATCCCTGGAGAAATTATGCCGGACTGGCTGTAAAAGTTTGGTTGACTGACTCTGATGGTGTTGATGTAATGTTGGCAGAACTTCCTGACAGCACAACAGTTACTGATGTCACAGTTGGTTCAAAGAAAGGAGTTCAGGTATTAACCGAAACAGAGTATAATACGGTATGGACTCCATATTCTGCTGCAGCAACTCTTTATGCTGAAGCACAAACTGCAGAACAAGATGGAGACACTGACACTGCAGCAACCAAGAGAACTGCAGGAGACGCAAAAATGACTGAGGCAACCACGGCAATTCGTGCACTCTGATTTATTGAGTTTATGCTATACTTGGATTGAATGTATAATTATTCAATAATGTTATGAAATTTTTCGTATATTCAAAACAAAATTGTCCATATTGTTATAAAGTAAAACAAGCATGGATGATGTAAATCGTCAGTTATCATAGCAGTATGGAGTTCCTGTAATTTAAATTATGGCAAACATTTTGGGGTTGAACTTTGGGCACGATGGATCCGTGTGTCTTGTTAGAGATGGAAAGTTAGAGTTTGCCATTGGAACAGAAAGAATATCTAAGGTTAAAAAGCAACAGGGATTTACTGATGAGATTATTAATTACGTCTTGGATTCTTGTGGTCTGACACTTGATGACATTGATTGTGTTGCCACGAATGATTTTAGGCAAGAACTTTTTGGTAATGATTATCTTGTAGATAACTTTGTCATTCAGGGTAAAGAACTTAAGTGTTATATTATTTCCCATCACCTGGCACACTGTGCATCAGTTTTTTATACCAGTCCATTTCATGAGGCACATTGCTTCAGTATGGATTGTAGTATGGGTAAAATTGAAGCAAACTCTCTGGTGGCATATGGAAAAGGAAAGAACCTCAAAGCAATGTATTGTCCGGGAGAGATGGTCGGAGTATTGTATGGTGAAGTAACTGAGAAGTTGGGACTTGGACCTGCACTTCATAAAGCAGGAACAACGATGGGTCTCTCATCTTATGGAACACCCTTTGATTTTGACTATCAATCTTACACTGAGGACATCAAACATAAGATGGATGTGGCGGCATCTGTTCAGAATCTATTTGAAAATAAAGTTCTGAATGTTCTAAATGACATTGATCAGGAGTCTGATAATCTTTGTCTATCTGGAGGATCATTTTTAAATTGTAATGCCAACTCAGAGGTCGTAAGAAAATCTAAATTCAAACATTTTCATCACTTTCCTGCTTGTGGTGATGATGGAACAGCAGTGGGTTCTGCACTTTATGTCGCACATCATATTCTTGGTGAGGCAAGATACAACTATGATGTGAAAGACCTGTGTTATACCGGAAGAGACTATCAGGGTCAGACACCAGACTATAATCACATAGCAAGACAACTTGCCGATGGTAAGATCATTGGATTCTTTCAGGGTAGATCTGAGTTTGGTCCAAGAGCACTAGGCAATCGTTCTATCCTTGCCGACCCAAGAAACTTTCATAATCGTGAACTGATTAACCACGTTGTGAAGAACAGAGAATGGTTCCGTCCTTTTGCTCCTGTTACATTAGAAGAGTGTTATCAAGACTGGTTTGATTTTCCTATTCCTAGTCCTTATATGCTTTATACTGCACAGGTTAAACAACCAGAAAAGATTCCTGCCGTGACTCACGTTGATGGTTCTGCTAGATTTCAAACAGTCACAGAACAATCTAACAAACACTACTACGAGATTATCAAGGCTTTTGGTAAATTAACTGGTGTTCCTGTTCTACTCAATACAAGTTTGAATGGAAACGGACAACCCATTTTGGAGACAGAAGAAGATGCACGAGAGTTTTACAAGAATTCTAAACTTGATGTGATGATTGTTAATGGTATAAATATTTGAAAACTATTTCAAGAAACCGAAGCACTGAATGCACTCTGATTTTTAATTATTTGGTATGAAGAGATTTTATTTCATGGCAGGGCTACCCAGGTCGGGTAGCACTTTGCTTTCGTCTATTCTAAATCAAAACCCAAGATTTTATTCTGGTCCATCAAGTCCTGTGCTTGGTGCAATGTATGCAGTAGAAGAGAACTTTACTACCAATGAACTGTATACTGGATATCCAAAACCAGACCAAGTAATAGAAATCATTGGTAGTATTCCTCATCATTTCTACAGTGATGTAGAAGAACCTATTGTTTTTGATAAGAATCGTGCATGGACGGCAAGAGTGCCATACATTGAACAATATATTAAACAGCAAGCAAAGATTCTTGTTCCCGTTCGTCGAGTGGATGAGATTCTTACGTCCGTTCTTTCAATGATTCATCGCAATCCTTTTCAAGAAGGACAGGATAGAATAAATTTTGTTGATGAGTATTTGGTAAAAACAAATCAACCGATTAATGATTACAATCGGTGTATGCATCTCTTAAGTCCTGATGGTATTGTGTATGAATCACTGAATGCTATCAGAGAAGGATTTGAGCAGAATGTGCGTGACAAAATGCACTTTGTGGACTATAATGATATGGTGAGTAATCCTGAGCAAGTTATGGAGGATATCTATGACTTCTTAGGAGAAGAACATTATGAACATACGTTTGATGGTCTCTCTAATATTCATAGAGAGAATGATCTAAACACTTATGGACTTGGTGATATGCACGAAGTTCATTCTAAACTAGAGAAAACTTCTAGTTCTCCAGAGTCTGTTCTGCCAAAAGAGATCCTTGATCTTTATGAGCAAAACAAACAATCACTTGAGTTCTGTACTTCTAAATAAAAAAATTAAGGAGAATAATTAACAATGGCCATTCAACATTATAGAACCATTACAAACCTTGAGGTTCTGAATTCGGGAGATACTGACATTGTATGTCAAGTAGAAGTTCAGTTCACTTCTTATGATGACTCTGATCAAGAGAGAACAACTATCACTTCTAATCAAAGATTTGATCTTGATACTGAAGATAGATCATCTTCATCTGATGGATGGGTTGCATATGGAAGTTTGACCGCAGCAGTCGTAGAAGGTTGGTTAGGTTCTGAACTTACAGATGCAGAGACAAATGTTCAGACAGGTCATACTGCATGGATTACTTCAGTTCTCACTCCCCCCGCACCTGCTACAGTAGATAAAGCACTTCCTTGGTAACTTTATGGCAAAAACTAAGTATTCTATATTTCATGTACAAGGTGGGTTTGGAAAACACATTGCCGCAACAGCAGTAGCCAAGTGCATTAAGAACAATCATCCAAGCAGAAAACTCATTCTCTGTGCGGTGTATCCAGAGATTTTCCAGAATCTTCCATTTGTTGATAGAGTATACCAGATGGGTAACACCAGTTACTTCTATCAAACTTATGTGGAAAATCAGGATTCTCTGCTTTTTGCAAACGAACCTTACTTTACCACGGATCACATCCATAAAAAACTTCCTCTGGTTGAGACCTGGAGCAAGATGTATAATCTTGAGTACCATGGAGAGATGCCAGAGGTTAAGTTTAATCCTTTGCAAAGGAAGATTGCGAAGGAGTTTTGGACTGGTCGTGCAAACGGTAAACCCATCATGGTTCTACAAACCAATGGTGGTTTGTATCAAGAACAAAGACCTTATCTCTGGGCACGGGATATGCCTGTGTCATTAGCACAGAAGATCGTGGATCACTATTCTGATGACTATCACATCTTTCAGATTAAGAAACCTGCTTCAGAGGCACTGGATGGTGTAGAGGTTATCCAAGATCCTATGAGTAATATGGAACTAGTGAGCACTCTGCTCAATAGTGAGAAAAGAATCCTCATTGACAGCTGCCTACAACACGCTGCAGCAGCACTTAAACTTCCTTCTGTGGTATTATGGAACGGAACGAGTCCAAAGGTCTTTGGATGGGATATGCACACCAATGTTCAGGCAATCAAACCAGCAAACTTTAAACTTCCAAACAGTTATTTGTTTGACTTTGATTTCACTGGTGTGGAAGCAGAGTATCCTTATGTAGATGAGGATGAAGAGATTTTTGACTTTGATAAAATTGTAGAAGCAGTCGGATGAATGTAATTGGACTTTATGGTGCGATTGGTTGGAATGTTTTAATTTCTGACAATTCAAAACTTCGTAATCAGATGAATGAGAGTTGGACACACGGATCAAGTGTCACTCTCTTCTCTGATGGAAATCATATTGTAAGTATCAGTGAGGAACGACTCAGTGGTATCAAGTATGATGGAAACTTTCCACGTAAATCCATAGAGTATTGTTTATCTGCAGGTAATCTTTCCAAGGAAGATGTAGATGTTGTCATTGTCCCATCAATGGGCAATACTAACTTTTATAAAAACTATATTAGTGGAACACTGCAATCTAAAGTCAAAAGATATTTTCCAAAGGCACGAGTTGAGATAGTCTCTCACCATATGTGTCATGCATATTCATCCGTATTTTCTTCGGATTATAATGAAGGAACATTCATCACGATGGATAATGCGGGATCCATTCTTTTTAATGCCATTGGTAATGTATTCTCTACGGAAAATCATTCCATCGGATATTTTAATAAGGAGAAAGGAATCTTTAGATATCATCCTGGAATCCCCGAACTGAATAACTTTGGCAACTATTATTGGATCTGGGCACACAACATCTATTCGCAGATGGTTCAGAAGCAGATTGATATTATGGATCCAAAGTATCGTGAGACATTCTGTGGTAAGGTGATGGGTCTCTCTGCCTATGGTAATGTAAAAGAGTTTCAGCAGGATTATCGTCAGACTTTTGAGGGTATTCCATCTCTTACATTCAACTCTTTCCCAGGAAACGATTTTGTTTATGGGAGTATGAGTGCAGAGAACAAGGCAAAGACTCTGCAACATAACTTTGAGCAAGGTATGCTTGCCTATATGAAAGCACTCAAAGAGCAAGGATACATTGATGATAATCTTTGCCTTGCCGGTGGTGTCTTTCTTAACATCCTTGCCAACTCTGTGATCCGTAAGAACGATATTGCAGAGAATATGCACATCCCACCATTCCCTGATGATACAGGACTTTCATTCGGTGCGGCATGTTATGGTGTATTCAAGGCAAAGGAAAAAGTAACTCTTCCACATAACATCTCACTTCTCGGACGCACTTATAGTGATGAAGAGATTGAGGAAGCAATAGGATTCAAGGGATATACAAATATTGGAAAACTTAAGTATGTTAAGTATAAAGACTTTGATGAATTGTGTGAAGTAGTTGCCGGACATCTTGCCGATAATAAGATTGTTGGATGGTTCCAAAACCGTTCAGAGTTTGGACCAAGAGCATTGGGTTCTCGTTCTATTCTGATGAATCCAACACCGAAGGAAAATAAAGAGACAATAAATACTCGCATCAAACACAGAGAGGAATGGCGTCCATTCGCAGGCATTATGCTTGAGGAATATCAGGAAGAATATTTTACTGATGTTTATCCGAACGAGTATATGCTATACTCTTTGATTGTAAGACCACATCAAAGGAAGAAACTTGGGGCAATCACACACAAGGACTTCTCTTGTAGAATCCAAACTGTCAATAAAGAGTTGCACCCAGAAGTAACTACACTTCTACAAAAGTATAATGAGAAGACTAAATGTCCTGTTCTTCTCAATACATCTTTCAATGATAATGGTCAACCAATTGTAGAAACTCCAAAGGATGCTATCAAAACTTTTAAAAACATCGATTTGGATTATCTTGTAATTGGTAATTATCTTGTACTAAAAATGTAAATTCATGAACTTTAAAATCTACTCAAAAGAAAATTGTCCTTATTGCTATAAGGTAAAAACTGTGCTAGAAATGACAGGGACTGATTTTCAACTGTTAAAACTGGATAAAGATTTTACAAGAGAAGAATTTTATTCTGAATTTGGAGAGGGTTCTACCTTTCCTCAAGTCATCTGTGATGAAAATAAAATAGGAGGGTGTGTTGATACAATCAAGTTTCTCAGGGAAAGACAAGTCATCAAGTCCTAACATAAATAAAAATGAAGACCACAGAAACCGTGGTGTTGATTTTTTACTTAATGGAGGTAAAAGAAAGCAGACCCAACCATTTCATATCATCTTTGAGAAGATGGTTTGCTTTCTGAATCGGGAAGTAAACATCTATTTTGAATTTTCCCTCAATATGGGAAAGAAAAAAAGAGTTAAACCCCGGAGAAAGAAAAATGTTAGCAGTTAGTTTAGTTTTTGGTTCCTTTTTAACCATCTTGTTTCTAATACTGGGTATGATGATTGGTTGGACTGCTAGAGAATATATGATGAACTATCGGGAAGTACCACGACCTCACCCCGAAATGTTTGATGAGCAAGGGAATCTAATCCCAGATGAGGTAATTGCATTTAACTTTGAAAACTATCATGACTACGAAGACAACGAAGAAGACGACAACTAAATCCAGGACTAAAACAGTAACAGCATCATTAGAACTTCCTAGAAACCCTTTTGTTTTTGAAGTTCTTGATCTTGCCTCACGTCAACGTAGTAAGGCAAAGAAAGTTGAGGTTCTGAAAAAACATCAGGATGCTTCTTTAAAATCTATTTTGATTTGGAATTTTGATGAGTCTATCGTATCAGCTCTTCCTCCAGGAGAGGTTCCATACTCTGGTTTTGATGATCAGAATGTTTATAGTGGAACTTTGACCACTAGAATTGATGAAGAAGTTCGTAAGATGCATGAAACTGATTCATTCTCTCTTGGATCTGGTGATAATCAGGGACACACCACTATTCGTAGAGAGGCAAGAAATTTTTATCGGTTTGTAAAAGGTGGACAAGACGGACTTAGTACTGTTCGTCGTGAAACAATGTTCATCAATATTCTTGAAGGTCTTCACCCACTTGAGGCTGAGATTCTTATTCTTGTGAAGGATAAAAAACTCACCGACAAATATAAGATTACAAAAGAAATCGTATCAGAAGCATTTCCAGACATTAATTGGGGTGGTCGATCTTAATTCATACAGGTCTTTATTATGACAGAAAAAGTTTTAGAAAAAGAAACATCCACAGAGGGTAAATCTATGGAGTCATGGACCACATCAGAAAAAGAAAATTCCAAGCAAAAGTATGGTGTGGAAATCATGATTGCCAACGGAACTTGGGAGCAAGTCAATACAAAAGAGTGTCCCAATGATGCACGTATCGTAACCTATGTGGTTGACGGTGAGACCAGATATGATTTAACTCGTAGTCAAAAGGCAGTGAGTATCTTTGATATGTACTGGGATAAGTTTCGTGATGGTATAAAGAAGATTGATTATGGTCAGGGCATGTACAATCCCAAACTCTGGGGTGCAAAGGCACCTGAAACCAAAAAGCGAAAGTGATTTCATTTTTGGTCGAAAAAAAATTTCCCAAAATTTTTGACCTATAAGGTTTTTTTAGATTGTATCATAAAATACAATAGTACTTGACTATATACTCTATAGGGTCTATAATAGACCTACGTTCATCCAATGGTCTCACTACTATTGGCACTGACCTTAGCCCATCACGATCCGTCACCTTATGGGTGGCACATGTCTTGTGAAAGGTTCTTACAACTTAGAGTTGAAACTCAGATGAGGGACGACATCGATCAAAAGTCGAAGTGGAATCTCATACATTATTTCAAATCAAAAGTTGAAGGTCAATGCGATGGTGTGTTTACCTAGGACGCAAGTAAGTCGCGGAACGGAGCGTTAGCAATTAGAATGATTTATTACACTTACTACTCTTACGAACCCTTTGGGCGAGGCTACATTGGTAGCAGAGGATGTGAGTGT
>Ga0213866_10003103_pt1 | contig 11435 bp, 11 predicted proteins | sample PICome_11_FD_160079 | JGI IMG/M metagenome (GOLD analysis project Ga0213866, IMG submission 160079) | Coastal seawater microbial communities near Pivers Island, North Carolina, United States - PICO284 | ecosystem: Environmental > Aquatic > Marine > Coastal | place: USA: North Carolina... | reverse complement strand
ATAGTAGGAAGTCTACAAGGAGCTTTAGCCGCATGGACCAGAGTTCAAGAAATTATTGGTCTAGAGTCAAATTTGATTTTAGAAGAAGATAAATCAGGAATAAAAAAGAGAAAAACCAAACATATTTTAGAATTTGAAAATGTAAATTTTGGGTATGATGAAAAGTTAGTCATCAATAATATGAGTTTTGTTTTAGAAAAAGGCAAAACATATGCTCTAGTAGGCCCAACTGGAGGAGGTAAAAGTACTACAGCCTCTTTAATGGCAAGACTATATGACCCCCAACAGGGAATAATAAAATTATATAACAAAGACATCAGAAGCTATGACACAGAAGACAGAGCGAAGATAATAGGCTTTATATTGCAAGAGCCGTTTTTATTCACAGGAACCATTGCAGAGAACATCAAGTATGGTAATCCAGACTTAGAAAACAAGACCAATCAAGAACTAATAGAAATATTAAAAGAAAATAATCTATTAGATTTAATAGCTAGTTTTGAAAATGGTATTACAACAAATATAGAAAACAATGGTATAAGCATAGGACAAAAACAAATCATATCATTTATTCGAGTAATTTTACGAAAACCGGAAATATTAATTCTAGACGAGGCAACTGCTAATATAGATACAGTTACCGAACAACATCTACAAGATATTATCGCTCAATTACCAGAATCAACAACTAAAGTTATCATAGCTCATAGACTAAATACTATCAAAAAGGCCGACCAAATATTCTTTATCAGCCAAGGAATACTCACCCCAGCTGAGGACTTCCAAGATGCCCTAAATCTTATCAAAAACAAAGACGGGGAGAGTTAAAAATAGTACCATACCCTTACCATAATCACAAAAATATGCTACTATAGCCATATAATTAGTATTTTTATGAGGATTAATAAGTATTTGGCCTACAAGGATATCTGTTCAAGACGAGAAGCAGATAAATTAATCCAAGAGGGGAAGGTTTTAGTAAATGGAGTTGTAGCAACTTTAGGTTTAGATATACAAGATGGGGATAAGGTAGAGGTTATAGATTACAATAAAACCTATGTCTATTATGCTTATCACAAGCCGGTTGGGATAGTCACCCATAGCCCACAAATAGATGAAAAATCTATTCAAGACATTACCAAATTTTCTGAGGGTGTTTTCCCAGTAGGTAGACTAGATAAAGACTCTAGAGGCCTTATTATCCTCACCAATGATGGTAGGATTACCAAAAAGATTCTAAGCCCAGAATTTAGTTTTGAGAAAGAATATACAGTTACACTAAACAGACCAATAACTCAAAAAGATATAGAAAAACTAAGAGATGGAGTTAAGATAGACACAGGTTATCACACCAAACCTTGTCGAGTTAGGCGATTAGATGACAATATTATCAAAATCACCCTCACCGAAGGTAAAAATAGGCAAATTAGGCGGATGTTAAAGGCTCTCAAGTATAATGTAATCGATTTACTCAGAATTAGAATTGGTAATATAGAGTTAAACGATATGCCCGAAGGGACATATCGCAAACTAAGTGAACAAAAATTGTTAGGAAAATAAGTTTAATTAGCTTCTCCTGCTTGTGTAAATACTTCGTTTAAGTCAGGATAAGTGTGAGTATATTTATCTAATTCAACAATAACCTTGTCATTACTTGAGGTGAAATTCTCAAATAATTTTTTACCTTCTGCTGGTGGTACACTAAGATCTCCCTTATATACAAAATGTCTTACAGGAATAGTAACTTTTGTAGCGTAGGAAGCTGTATTTAATATATCTCCAGTAAATCCACAGAGAATAGAATACTGTCTTTCACACATACTTTTAATACTACTAAAGGTATTAATTACAATTAATTTTTTAGCCTCTGGTCTTTGGCTAGCTACATATACTGCAGGAGATCCACCCATTGAATGTCCCATAATGATTATATTACTAGGATTAATTCCTTTGGTATTTACCAAATTATCATAAGTCAATAAAGCAGCCTCATATACTCCTTCAGTATCAGGATTACCTTCAGACTCATGATATCCAGGATAAGCTGGGGATACTACTGTCCCATATTTTTTTAAGTCTACAAAAAAGTCATTAATCCTACCGGAATTACCATGTAAATAAAGTATAACTTTATTAGATTGGGGATTATCAAATGTCCATACAGATATAGCTCTATCTTTAGAGTCTCTTAGAAAGTCTAAATTATATCCAAAATTAGGGACAGGAGCCCAACTAACTTTATTATCAAAGATCAAAGCAGTAGATTGACTAGTTAAGTATAAAGAAGCCAATAGCCATAGCAAGACTATGGCTATTGGAACTCCTAATATAACTTTTAATTTGCCATATTTAGAGTTATTCATATATTTTTGTTTAATTACTCTGTTACAGGAGCTTGAGGATTTTTTTGAGATTCCTCTAGAAGTTCATTATATTTATTAATATTTATATAATATAAAATATGAAATACAAGAATCACAACGCTTGGTAATAACCATCCAGCTTGGAAAATAAATGAACTCAATCCAGCAGTATCGTTAAATAACATATCAGTTAATATATTAGATGTTGTTGGAAATAAGTAATAAACTATTGTAATTCCTATGAAAAAAGGAATATTTCTAATAGGTTTTAACTTTTTAATTCTAGTAGGTACATTAGATGCCCAAAATAGCAAAACAATACCTAAGGTTAATGCTAAGATAGAGGTAGCAAGATTAAAGAACCAAGCTAAAAGAAGGTTAGTATTTTCAGTTGTCCCTGAGTATCCAAATTCTGCATATTGCCTTAGAGCATCAAAACCATTAAATACCGCCCAACCAACTACCCATAACAGAAAGAAGGTACGGAAAGCTGACTCAAATCTTGGACTAAATTCATCAAACATAATTTTAATGTTAATTTTTTATAATAGGACTATTTTAATTATATTTCATATATATAATTATGTCAACTATCGACTTACAGAATTTACTTTAATTACAGATATTTCAGCATTAGGAGCAGAAATTGTAATTGTCTTATTCGGTTCTAAAGTGATACTATAATCAGTACAAGCTACAGATTTAAATTGAGGATCTTGAGGTATATTAAACCCAGAACTTTTTAGAGCATTAGATAATAATATCTCATCATCCTGTATATCAGAGTATGTACAGGGTGTATTTTCAAAAACTTCCCCAATCCTAAGATTTTTTGGTACTGGAGATAGTTGAGGATATGAAGGTATTTTTTCAGGGTTTTGAGATTTAAGTTTTAATATAGCATCTAAAATTAAATTTACATCAGCACGTCTTTTTGCATCCCTACTTTCAGGTGTTGAATCTTTGGGCAAACTATTATCATATGAGTTATTGAGGCTATTTGTTTTATTGAAGTTTAGTGTACTAAATGAAACTTCATTACCATATATAGTCCCATAATCAGTCATTGCGTAAGCTCTCACATAATACTTTGTTTCAGGTGCTAGGTCATCAATTGTTCCAACATTACTATTTTTATCTAATTCTATATAATTACCAATATTTCTATAAGAATCAGAGCTATAACCATTAAATATTTCATAAACAGGATTAGAACTACGAGATCTAGTTCGTATTTCTGGATTGGATGCGGTTCCATATACAAATCCTTTTTCATTAATCTTATTACTATCTCCCTCTACACTTAAATTAAAGGTAGCTTGATCACTTTTAATATTAGTAGCTTCAGAAACAGTTAATTTAATATCAGGACGGTTTGTAGTTAACACTATCCCTACAATGAGCATTGTCCCAAATATGAATAACACAGGTATAAGAATCAAAGCTATAACTAAAGGAGTATTATTGGACTTAGATGATTTTTTATTTATATCCATAAGATTTAATTATTTATTAATTTCACATATTAATAATATACCATACATAATAAACTTTTGTCTAATCGAAATATAGATTGATATATTAATCAAATTATTAACCTATATCTTATTGTATAATATTATAAAAGTGAAGCAATAGCAGTGCCATGTATAGATTATTATGAATTTTAAGTATAGTTTTGGATGGCCACTTACAAAAATACCCCGCAGCATACGGGGTATATAGTTATATAGATCTGATTATCTAGTAGAATCACACAGTTCTTCTCTCCATGTTTTTATTTCCTCTTTTCTTACATAAATTGGAAATTTACCATCAGGATATGGGACTCCTAATATTGCGGTTTTCCATTTATTTAATTCTCTTGCTAAGGTCTTGTGAGTTGTTGTTAGTAAATGTACATAGCCATCAGGAATAGATGTCATTAATAGGATTTATTGACAACCCTTATAAAATATCATATCTAAAAAATAATTTCAACATTATCTTAAAACTCGCCGGAGATGAGCGGGGATATGGACTAGAATTTCATAAGGAATAGTATTGCAGGTTTTAGCAATATTGCTAACTGAAATAGGGGAGACATTGTCATTACTAATTATAGTGACAGTGTCTCCTAATTTTATTTCTGGCACATCCGAGACATCTATTGTGGTAATATTCATACTGATTCTACCAATAATAGGGCAGAGTGTTCCATTAACCTCCACTTGCCCCTTATTAGATAATCTGCGGTCTATTCCTTCAGCATATCCAGCTGGGATAGTGGCTATTAGCATATCCCGAGGGGCAATAAAAGTATCATTATAGCCAACTGTATCACCTTTAGAAATGTTTTTGACACCACTTATAATAGTCTGCATACTAAGAGCTGGTTTTAAGTTAACTTTAGAATTTTCTATTATGCTAATACCATATAGCCCTAGTCCTAACCGAGCTAGATTATGAGTATTCTTAGATTTAGTATGAAGTACCCCAGCAGTAGCTGAGATATGAGTATAAGTAATATGGGGAAATTCTTGATTTAATTTTTCTTGGATTTGATCCCATTGGTCTAATTGCTTTTTGACAGATTTGCTATGAGTAGTGTCTGCATCAGCTAGGTGAGAAGCAACACCTACTAGGTCTAGATTACTATTACTATGTAGGATTTGGATTCCCTGCTCTAATTGAGAGATTAGTAATCCTTGCCTATGCATACCAGTATCAATTTTGAGATGAAGATTTAATTTTCTCTGAGATCCAGCTAATTGCTGTAATTGCTCTAGGCTCGTAATGCAAAAGCTAATTCCAGCTAATCTAGACTTTAGCATAATCTGAGGCTCTACATAACCAATAACGAGAATCTGGCTCTTAATATTATTGTCTCGCAACAATTTCGCCTCATAATAAGAATCTACAATCAAAAAAGGAAGTCTCTGAGAGTCTAAAATCCTCGCTACAGGTACCAAACCATGCCCATAAGCATTGCTTTTGAGTACGGGGGTAAATTCTAACTCAGGATAAGCCTGTCTGTAAGCTGCCAGATTATCCCAAATAGTCCTTTTATCAACATAAATAGTAATCAAAGAGGGGAGATTAACGCCTAAAACCCTAGATTTAACTTTTCGAATTATTGCCCCAAAATTCATAAGAATTATCAATATATATAATATTAGTATAAACTTTTTACTAAAATATGCAATAAAGTAACAAGTTTTGTGTCACTACTACTTGACAAAAATAAGATTTTGTGGTATATATAATACTGTCAAATCGCTCTTTCTTTAAATATGTCTGACATTTCTTTCAATGTTCCCTCAGCTTCCCCTTCTAAAGGGGAAGCTGAGCTTCCTCCATTCCTCACAACAGTGAGGAACCCGGAGCATGTGCTCCGGGTCCAAACGGAGCCGAGGCTCCCCTCTCCTCGTGAGAGGAGAAGCGAGAAGATGAAAAATCGTCTTCTTTTCATGATGGCTACCGCCATCATGGGGATGGCAATCCCAGCTATGCTGGGGGTGGACATTACCTCCCCAGGAGGTGGCCACTCCCCCACGCAGGTGGAGGCTCCCAAGAAGAATTAGTCCTACTTTCCCCCCAGCTATGCTGGGGGGATTTTCATTTCTCTAATGATTTCTGATTACAATTTGTTTATCAATTTCAGTAGCTTGGAATATGTGGGCAATCTCATCAAATAGACTTTTGGCATTCTCATCATTATCCTTGCTATAATTACAAGTAAAAACATTCAAACTAACATAACCAAATTCAGGCCAAGTATGAAAGGCAATATGGGATTCAGCCAAGACCACCGCTCCGGTAATCCCAGGTTCAAAAGAATGATAATAATCTCCCAGTTCATTAAACCCAAATTTTTTAATCAAATTGGATATTTGAGTTCTGAGTAAGTCCATATCAATATTAGCCAAAAAAACTTTATCAATACCTTTGAGATCACCCACAATCTCTATACCCAAATTTTTCATAGAATTTAGTATATTATAAATTTTAACAACCGCTATATAATAATATATTTTCTTTACTTTTACAATAGTTTTATCTTATAAATATATAATATAAATAAAACCCATAAGCTCCCAACATCAAATATCCCTCAATTTTACCAACTTTCCTAGCCGTAAAGATAAATATTAATATAAACATAAATATGGTAACAGCTAATAGAGTCAGTATATCTGCTAAATTTTGGCCAGTAATAGGAATGGGATTTATTAAGCTCGTTACTCCTAGGATAAAAAATATATTTAAGATATTAGATCCTACCACATTCCCTACGGCTAATTCAGACTGACCTTTGCGAGCAGCGGCAATACTGGTAACTAGTTCAGGTAAACTAGTACCAAGAGCTACAATAGTAAGTCCAATAAATCCTTGAGCTAATCCCAATTGATTGGCTATATTTACAGCATTATTTACTAATAAATAGCTCCCAGAAGCCAAAAAAGTAAGACCTAGTACAATATATGTTATAGACTGTGTTATAGGCATAAGTTTAATCTCAGGCTCATCTTTTGAATTGTCTTTACTAATACTAAATGTATAGTACATAAAAATCACAAAGAATAATAATAAAATTAAACCACTACTAATACCAATGGTATTAATCGTATCAGTACTATTCAAATTAATAGAGTTTAAGTTGAGGTCATCAATTTGCTCTCTAATTCCAAGTACAGTCACTACTACCGCTCCCAAAAGAGTAAAAGGGATTTCTTTCCAAATAGTATTATGAGGTATATTGATAGGACTAATCGTAGCTGTCACACCTAAAATAAGCAAAAAGTTAGCAATATTGGATCCAAAAATATTTCCCAAAGCCAAGTCATTTGCTCCTTGAGTAGATGACACGATAGAGACAAGTAATTCTGGAGCACTAGTACCAAAAGCAATAATAGTCATACCAATAATCATAGGAGCGACATTAAACTTTTTAGCTACAGCAGATGCTCCATCTACTAATAAGTCTGATCCTTTAATTAAAATATATAAACCTAAGGATAATAAGACAAATGTAATTAGCATAAAAAATATATTAAATTGTAATCTACATTATAACACAATATTATATTTATGATATAATTAATTTAATTATAAATAATATAAATATGAATCAATATAAGATTGCAGAGACAGCTGGTCGAATTATGACCACTAATATACCTACTGTAGGTTTGAACACTACAGTTTTAGATATTCACAAACAACTTCAAGACAAAGTCAATGACTATGAAAGTATTGGATATATTTATGTAGTTAATAAAAAAAATATTCTGAGAGGAGTTATTTCTATTAAAGAACTATATTGTCTAGATATGGATAAAAAAGCTAGACAAGTTATGTCAAGGAATCTAATTATAGCTAAACTGCATACCGATCAAGAGAGAGTAGCTTTACTAGCAATTCAGCATAGTATTCGCTCTATCCCAGTAGTTGATCCTCATGGTATCTTTCAAGGAGTAGTAACTTCGGATACTATACTTAAGGTATTGCATAACGAGAACATAGAAGACGCTCTAAAATCTGTAGGTATTAGTAATATAAATAACTCTGCTATTAATATACTTAAAGCTAATGCCGTTACACAATTCAATAAAAGAGCCCCATGGCTTTTAGGAGGGCTGATGGGAGGATTAGTAGCTGCGTATACGGTAAGGCAATTTGAGAGTTATCTAGAAACCCAGATTTTACTAGCAGCTTTTATCCCTACTATCGTTTATATGGCCGATGCTGTAGGTAGTCAAACCCAGACTATATTTATCCGCTCTCTGAGTTTACAGCATAAATTTAATATACAGAAATATATTAAAAGAGAATTTAATATAGTGGTATTATTGGGTATAGTGTTAGGTATATTTAGTTATTTATTAGGAGCTCTTATCTTACAATCATTTGAGTTGGGGTTGGTATTGGGAGTATCTATATTTTTCACAATTATAATGGCAAGCACTATCGCTGTATTATTACCACTTCTTCTATCTAAACTCAAAATAGATCCAGCTATAGCTAGCGGTCCATTTGCTACAGTCATTAGAGATATATTGAGTTTATTGATTTATTTTTTGGTAATTATGGTTTTGATGTAATATATTGGAGAAATAAAAAGAGGAAAGTAAGTACTTTCCTCTTTGATCTATAGGATGTCTATAGTTATCGAATAATGATAGAAGAATTAGGATTATTAATTTTTTGCATTAGATAATGGCTAACATTAATGAAGTTGTTAGCTTCAAAGCCACCGATACAGAGAGTAAGGTAGAATACCCACTCTCTATAAAAGGCTTTCTTATCTTTATGGGGCATATATGGCTTAATGTGATTCCAGTTCTTTTTGAAATTATACAGCCAAGCTCTAAGAGTTTGGGCATAGGAATTAATTCCTGTCTCTAGATTATGCCAGTCCATCAGCTGAAAACCAGCCAACTCCATTGCTGTGGTCATTTCACTGACTACAGCAAGCTGTGAATCAGGGAATATCTTGGTCATGATATAGGGGTCAGCCACAGGTAGCGGCTGATAAGATCCAATAGTATGGCAGAGAATCTTACCTTCTGGTTTGAGCAAGGAGTTCAGCTTCTTGAACAGTTTAGTGTAATTTTTCCACCCTACATGCTCAATAGAGCCAATAAATGTTACGGCATCAAAATTTTCAATTCCGTATTTCTTGGTGATATTTCTTAACTCAGATACACTTTGGGTCACTAGGTTAAAGTCTAGATATATTGCAGGAACTTCCTGATTATTATGCTTACGAGCATAATCCAGTTGCTCTTTACAGATATTAAGGCCAACGACCTTAATACCAAGAGCACCAGCATATCTTCCTAGTGATCCTGCGCCACACCCAAAGTCAAGTACAGTGTCTCCAGCTTTGAGACCAAGTTTTTTGACAATTAAGTCAAATTTGGCATCTTGAGCTTCGTCTAGAGACTTAGTTCCTTCTGGCCAATAGCCAGAGCTATAAGCTCTAGACTCACCAAGCATTGCCACATACAATTGATGGGGCAATTCATAGTGAATGTCAGCAAAGTACTTAGCCCGGATAAACTGCCAGTTGACAACTTGAGTAGCATTCATAAGCTGATACAGCTTGTGAAAGGTCAAAGTTTTAAAACCAGCATAGTCATAACCTTGTAGACAAGAGCTAAAAGCTCTGAACACTTTTGTAAACATATGAATTAAAGCTTCATCGTCAATACAAAAATGTTTTTGGATATAAGCATTGCCCCACCCAAGAGTGAAGAGCGTATTAAACTGACTGTAGAATTTATCTTCTGCAGTAAAAATACCTTTATCAACTCCAGCTCGATCAAAAAACTGTTTTACCTTAAATTTTGAAGACATAGTCACCTCAACTTGTAAAAGGACAGTACTCTTTGTGAGTACGTAGTAGAACAGTAGCAAGAAAATCAAAATAAGTCAATATTTAAACCTAAATATAATCAGACTATTTGAAACAAAATATAATCTATTATATACTATAAGTACTTAAATTACATAATGCAAACCATTCAAACTATACAAGAACTACAAAATAAAGTTAGAAATCTAGCACAAGACGAAGTGCTACTAGATGTCAGAACAGAAGCCGAATTTCAGCAAGGGTATATAGCTGGAGCTATTAATTTTGACATCAGTAACCCTACCGTTATGCAAGATATACCTAAACTAGATTCTACCAAGACATATATCGTCTATTGCCGTAGTGGAGGCAGGTCTCAGCTAGCATCTATGATTATGAATCAAAAGGGAATAAAGGCAATCAATAGCAATGTTGGGATTATACATTGGAATAAAGAGGGGTTAGAATTAATTAAATAAAATCAAATGAAATATATAATACAAATTATTCAAAAAATAAGTCTAGGATTAATAATTCTAGTAGGTTTAGCATTGCCATCTATTAGCCTAGCCAACCCAATTTCAGAAATGTTCCCAAATAATAGTTCTGTCAATTCGCAAGGCGAGGCTATAAAAAATAGGCAAGAAACCAAAACTGAATTACAACAAAAACAAAATCAGCTACTCCGAGATATAGATAAACTCAATATAGAAATTCAAGATTTAGAAAGACGAGAGCAAGAATTACAAACCAAAATCACCAGCCTCAATGCAAGCATTCAAAACCTAGCTCAAGTTGACCCCAAAAGTAGAGACCAAGAAATTATAAATCAAAGAAAAACTACCGAAGATAATCTCAAAAAAGAATTAGACCAAGTCAATCTAGAGTTAGTAGAAATCCAAAAGCAATTGACCGAAAAAAGAGGACAATTAGAAGCTAATCGAGAAGCTATTACCAAAATAGACGCCCAAATACAAGAAGTTAATCAACAGCTAGAAGCTCAGAAAAATGAATTCTTTAATACAGTTTTAGCAAATCTAAGTAGATATCTACCATATATAATTGGCTTTATAATTTCATTTATAATCTATCTATTTATAAAGAAATTAAATCAACAGTATGCTCCCCCAGCTATCAAAGATTTATTCTCGGTAGGTATCAATATCATCTATATCATAGGAATTGGTTTAGTACTAACCTATCTTTTTATCGGACAATTTAGTAATATATTTACCATCCTATCCCTATTTTCAGCCGCTTTAGTAGTGGCCTTACAAGATTTTATCTCTAGCTTTTTTGCCTGGATATTCATCCGAGCTCGTAACAAATTCAAAGAAGGGGATATTATCCAAATTGCTGGATTTAGTGGAAGTAATCACTATTCAGGAAGAGTTAAAAAAATTGAAGCCTTTAGAACTTTGCTTTTTGAGAGAGAAGGAACCTTAGAAGGAGAGAAAATCGACAAAGAAAGAGTGACAGGAAGAATTATCTCCATCCCTAATAATATGTTTTTAAAACAACCTGTAATCAATGCCACACAAGATAATAAAATAGTCTGGCAAACCCTAGATTTAATAATAACCTTTGAATCCGACTGGAAACAAGCCAAACAAATTCTACAAAAAATCATAGACCAAGTCTACACAACAGAATATATCAAAGAACATAAAATCACCCAAGCCTATGTACCACAAATCTACACCAGCATAGCTGACACAGGAGTAAGACTATCT
>Ga0213866_10003102_pt1 | contig 11436 bp, 6 predicted proteins | sample PICome_11_FD_160079 | JGI IMG/M metagenome (GOLD analysis project Ga0213866, IMG submission 160079) | Coastal seawater microbial communities near Pivers Island, North Carolina, United States - PICO284 | ecosystem: Environmental > Aquatic > Marine > Coastal | place: USA: North Carolina... | reverse complement strand
CAAACAAATGCGTTGGATTTGTTACAGAAAGGTGTGACATCGGTAGAAGAAATTTATCCGTTACTCGTGAATTAATATGAAGAAGAATCAGAAAACATATCTACTATTAATTGCTGTAGTTGCCGTTTGGGGAGCTATAGGGTATCAATTCTACACCCGTTACAATCCAGAGACAACGATTGTAATTGAAAATAAAAGATCCCTTTTTAACCCTCAACAAACTCAAGAAGTAACAAGTTATACCATTGAACCCGATTACAGAGATCCTTTTACAGGGAAATTATATCAAAAGAAGGTGCTCCCGAAAAGAAAAGTGACTCCAAAACCAGCAGTCGTTTTTCCAGCCATAGAATTTAAAGGAATTATTGAAGGGAATCAAAAGACATACATCATTGCTATTAACAATCAGCAAGAAATATTTCAATTGCAACAGACCAAACAAGAAGTAACATTGGTAAAAGCAACCGGAAAAGAGGTAACTCTAAAGTATCAAAATGAAACAAAAAAATACACATTAAAAGAGTGAATGTATTGACAAAAATAAAAGCAGGAGCCATTCAGTATGTATTGGTATTATCGGTGATCATCATCATTCTGTTATTTGCTTTTATTTCCTTAGTTTTTTTACAGAAAAAGACATTTTTAAAATCGAATCTCTATAAAGAAACCATTCATGCTTCTTATCTAAGTTTTGATTACCTCAGCAAACAAGAAATACCTTATGATACAGAGACAAAGTTGACATTTACCGAACACACTTACGAAGATACGCGAATACTCAAAAAACGATGGGGTGTTTTTGATTTGGCTATTGTGAATGCAGAATTGAAGAATGAAAAAACACAAAAAATTGCATTGTTAGGAAATGTAAATGAACATAGAAAAGCATTGTATTTACAAGAGAACAATCAGCCTTTAAAATTAGTAGGAAACACAAAAATTACGGGAGATGTCTCTTTACCCAAAAGAGGAGTGAGTACAGGAAATATTGCAGGAACCTCTTATTATGGGAATAAATTAGTTTATGGTGAAGTAGCTACCAATGCAAATCAATTACCTGCAATTCAAAATCTGAACCACTTGAAAGACTTATCGAGTGGAGTGATTCCTTATGACGTAACCTATTTTAATCTAGAAGAAGATTTACAACTTAATCAATCTTTTGCAGACGAAACCTTGCTTTTTGAAACAACCAGAGATTTGACTCTGAGAAATATTACACTGCAAGGTAACATCATCCTGATTTCATCAACAAAAATTGAAATCGATGCTTCTGCAAAACTTGAAAATATTATTGTGATTGCCCCTGAAATTGTGGTTAAAGAAAGTGCTAAGATTAGTTGTCAATTAGTTGCAAGCAAAAGTATTTTGGTAAAAGAAAATGCTAGAATGTTATACCCTTCTGCTTTGATATTGATGGAGGATAATACATCTAAGAAAGAAAATTCAACCATAGAAATTGCCAATAACACAGATATCAGAGGTGCCGTACTGTATCATTCAGAGAAGAAAGAAGTTAATTATGAAGCACAAGTGTTTGTTCATGAAAAGTCAACTATTACAGGGGAAGTCTACTGTAATAAGAATTTAGAGTTGAATGGAAGTGTTTATGGATTTGTCTATGCAGGCGGATTTATTACCAAGCAATTTGGAGGGGTCTTTGTAAATCATATTTACAATGGAATAATCAATTCAGAAGCGATTTCAGAAAACTATTGTGGGTTGTTTATTGACCAAAATAACGTAAAAGTTGCCAAATGGTTGGAGTAAAAAGAGTGTTTAGAATTCGACTAAAAGGTTCCTCTTTGGTAGAAACCTTAATGGCAACTATCATTATTATGATTGTGTTTGCAATTGCAATGCTAAGCATTGGTAATGTATTAGAAAACTCGGTCAAAAACAGCACAAGTGATATAGATACTGAATTGAACAAATTGACGTATCTCTATGAAAATGGATTGATAAAAGTTCCAGATGCACAAGATTACAAAGCTTGGAAAATTGAGATTCAAAAAGTCAAAGAAGGAGAGATAAACTATGTGGTTTTTAAAGGAACACACAAACAAAACAATAAAGAGCGCATCAAAAAACTATTTGAATAGATGAGGAAAGTCAACGCTTTTACTTTAAGTGAATTGTTGGTGGTATTAGTACTATCTAGCATTGTTGTCACGCTCTCTTTTCTCGCATTGAGCAATGTGCAAAAGCAATTGCGAAAGATCACTCAAACATATGAGAAACAACAAACCATTGGCAGTTTAGAAAGAATGTTAAACACCGATTTAAATCGTTATGAAGCTGATTTTGATGCTAAAAAAAGAATTTTGTTTTTAAAGAATGACAAAGACTCAATAAGCTATCAATTTTCTAAAAAAGGAATTGTAAAAGGAACGGATTCCATTGCATTGGTTCCAAATAAAGTTGATTTTTTTCTAGACGGTAAAGAAGTGAATTCAGGAGTGGTGGATGCGCTTGAATTTTCGTTTTCTGACACCTTTTCACAGGATCGGTTTTTTGTTAGTAAGAGAAAAGATGCAGCGTATTATATCAATCAATAAATGGCATTTCAATTAGAAAACATAAAAGGAAAAAATACCAAAGCTTCAAAGCAAACTTTGGACATCGATAGCATCTTAAAAAAAGAGGTTACATTGTTTGGATCTTCTTTTAATAATAAGAAAAAGGAAGCCTTTTATGTAGAATTGAATGTGCTACTGCAAGCGGGACTTACCTTAAAAGATGCACTGCATCTTATGAGAGAAGAACGGTCCAAAGCAATTGACAAAAAGATTTTACAAGGCTTAGAAGAAGATATCATCAACGGAAAGAATTTTTCTGACGCCATACAACGACAAAAACATTTTTCGGAGTACGAGTTTTATTCGATTCAGATTGGAGAACGAACGGGAACCTTAGACAAAGTGTTTAAAGAATTGGGCGTTTTTTACCAACGTAAAAATCAGCAAAGAAGAACCATTGTTGGTGCTTTGTCCTATCCAATTATTGTATTGTTTACAGCATTTATTGCCATTGCTTTTATGCTGAAGTTTGTAGTGCCTATGTTTGAGAATATCTTCAAACAAAACAATACCGAACTCCCTTGGCTTACAAAAATAATCATTAATGCTTCCGATGCTTTTGAGCGTTATTTTTGGATTGGATTCCTATTAATCATTGGTATTTTTGTTTTGTTTAGAGTCTCCAGAAAAAAGCTATGGTACAAGAAACTGATGTCTGCTTTTGTACTCAAAATTCCTTTTGTGGGCGAGTTTATACGGAAAGTAAGAATCGCTCAATTTACGCAGGCCATCAATTTACTAACCAGTGCAAAAGTGCCTTTGCTAAACGGAATTCAATTGACAAAAAAAATGATCGACTACTACCCTTTACAAGTAGGGCTAGAAAAGGTTGAAAATGATATCTTGCAAGGGAAGAGTTTTTGCGAAAGTATGGAAGGCATTCCTATTTTCGATAAAAAGATGAGTTCATTGATTAAGGTAGCCGAGGAGACCAATCAGAACGAAACCATTTTTAAAAGATTGACAGAACAATACAATCAAGAAATCGAATACAAATCGAAAATGATTAGTTCTACCATAGAGCCTATTATTGTGTTAGTCTTAGGAGCCATTGTTGCTCTAGTGTTAATTGCGATGTACTTGCCGATGTTTAAACTCAGTACGGTGATTGGAGCGTAAGGTCACCTAATTATAATTATCTACAATCGTTAAGATTTTGTTAAGATTTTTAAAAGCATAAACCTTAAAGTTCTGACAATTAAATGATTATTATTCTCTTCTTTTGTTAAAAATTATCTGACCTAAAATTTAACAAAAAAAATGACTCTCTTTTCTTAGCTTTATAGCTAGAAAGAGATTTTAAAAAGTTGCTATGACCATTACATGTTTATTTTACAAACTATAAATTTTTGACCTAAGGGTTCTAGGTTTATTACCTACATAAACTTGTTTTAGCCAAAACGACTTCTTTTAAAAAATCGCTATTACTAACTTAATAATTTATTCTATGAAAAGATTTTTTTCTTTGGCAGCCACCTTGTTGGTTGCAGGTGCCATGTGTGCACAATCCGATCCTAAACTACCTGAGGTAGTTCCACCGTCACCAACGGTGGCAAACTTGATGAAGTTTGAAGAAGTTCCGATTGATTATTATTCAGGACAACCCAACATTTCCATTCCTTTATTTTCTAAGCAAATAGGCAAAGGCATTGGTTTTAATCTTGCCTTAAGTTATAGTACTTCAGGAGTGATGATCGACAACAAATCTGGGTGGACAGGGACAGGTTGGTCTTTATTTGCAGGAGGAACAATTTCAAGAACCGTAAGAGATGTACCTGATGAAGCACAAAAAGGAAGTCCTGGTTTTGGAGTAAAAACAGGAATTTATCACAATGCAAATTATTGGAATTATGGATTACCTGGTAGTAACCCAGAGGCTTTTGCATGGAAAGCTGTTGGTAGCAGCGTAGATAAGTATGATCTAAATCCAGATTTATATCAATTCAATTTCATGGGGTATTCAGGTCGTTTTATCATTGTTAAGAACGGAAACTTATTAGAAGCAAGAGAGATTTCAAAAACAAACAATTTTAAGATTAATCTAAACTATAATTCTTCCACTTATGTTATAAACAGTTTTACAATAACTGACACAAATGGATTCAAATACACATTTGATGTTATAGAATCATCATCTACTCATACTAGCTCAGAGACAATGTCTCAGCAACAAGGAACAGCAACTACTGGAACATCCAATACTTACTCATTCAACTCTGCATGGCACTTGTCAAAGATAGAAACACCTAAAGGTGATAACTTAGCTACCCTATCTTACATATCTGTTTCAGAGGATACCGGTGGAATACCTTCAAAGGTAGAAAATCGTATTGTTTCAACCGACGCTAATCATTCCATTTCAATCTTGATTGGAAATAGCTATAACAATTCAATCATGGAGCCAAGGTATATCATTTCTCAGAGTAATAGCACCATTGCTACAAGGAAGGTGTCCTCAATTAGTTTTAGAGACGGTAGTAGTATCCTTTTCAATGCCGTTGTTGGGCATCCAGAGTTCAATGGTACAGGGAGAAAACTACAGGATGTTATATTGAAAGACGTTAACGGTAATGAATACAAGCGATATACTCTAACGTATCAGACTACAACTCCTTCTAATCGATTGTGGCTTACAAAAGTATCTGAGATTGCTGGGGGTACCACATTAGATACTCAGCTAAATTACTATAATAAATCATTACTCCCAAAATACGGCGATGGATTTGATGAAGGAGATTCTTGGGGTTACTTTAGCGGAATTGATGAGAAACATTCATTTGCTAACCCTTTTGACGAGGATCAGATAAAAACTGGCTTATTAACTAGTATAGAGTATCCCACAGGTGGTGTCAAAGAGTTTAGTTTTGAAAATAATGCTTACTCCTATTATGGGAATCAGGCAATTTCTGAAGATGACTATTTGAAGAATCCTATGAATATAACGAATAATACTAGTAGCACCACTAATTTTGTGTATTCAAACCCTCAAAATAACTTTCCTGAAATTCCTATTTACAATACAGGCTCTCCTATGTCTAGCTTCACATTAGCCTTTGAACAGGATATTTACATATCATCCTCTGTAACACAAGATGCTAACAACAAAAAAAATGAGCATGAAATCTGGGTAGAAGATACCTCAGGGAATCTATATGGAAGAGCTGACCTAAATGTAAGTGGTGTTTTAATTCCAAATCTCCCAAGCGGTACTTATAAATTTTTATTTGCTACTAAAGGAATCGAAACCGCAACTAACTACCAAATCACCTTAGGATCTGTAAGTGTAGAATATAAGAAGTCAATTGCCAACCCAAGACAAGAGATGTTAGGAGGTGGAGTGAGAATTAAGAGTGTTACTTTTAGAGATAGCCCAACATCAGGTATTGCAAAAAAAGTCAATTACGAATATATCATGGAGAATGATGCTTTAAAATCTTCAGGAGTAATTGACGCTAAGTCGGATATTGTCAAGAGAAATTATTCGACTAGTATTACCAAACAGCTGTTTGATAATCTTTTTAGTGATAATAACCCCGCAGGTTATGGAGCCGTTAGTATCTGGTATGATGTAACTCAATATGGTCCTAATATGAATACACAAATGACAAAAGGTAATTTTGTGGGATATCGCCATGTAAAAGTAGCTGAAGTTGAACTAGCAGGTCCTAGTCTTTTTATTGAAAATGGACACACTCTCTACGACTATACATCTGCCTTTGAATATCAAGACTATATAGATGTCTTTAGCCTACCCAATTCAAGACCAGCTTCAAATATAGATTACAAGAGAGGATTGTTGAAAAAGCAACGTATCTATGACGCAAACGATCGTATTGTAAAACAAGTAGAGAATACCAACTACAGCTTTGTTGAAGATCTTATTTATACTGAGCGTGCTGCCTACAAGCCAAATTGTGAATGGATTCAGTATTATGATACTTGGGATTGGTATAATAGCGGAACAGTAAATGGTCAGATCAACATCCCTACAGATCACAATGGAAATACTTTTATGGTAACATATTTACGCTGTGGAGGAAACCCAATTAATTTGCAGTCTACAGACTATAAATCAGGCTGGGCTCAGCTTAAAGAGACCATCACCAAAGATTATTATTACAGTACCAATTCACCCTCAGCAACTCCTACGATTGTTGAATCAAAGAAGAACTACACCTACAATTCCTCAAACTATCAAGTAGCCTCTGAAAGTACAACGCTCAAAGAGAGTGGTGCAGATGTAAATTATCAAACAACGTATAAATATCCTGTAGACGGAAACTTTGGAGGGAATTCCTCTACAATAGTGAGCAGATTGAACGCCTTAAACAAAGTTAATGAGGTGTTGCAAACAGAAACCACTCGTTCTGTTGGGGTTTCTCAAGGAGATATAATTTCAAAAACGAATACAACATACAATATAATAAATGGAGACAATGACTTAGTACTTCCTACCGAGGTAAAAACAGCCAAAGGGAGTGGTAGTGTTGAATCACGAATCGAGTTTCATAAGTATGATGAGTATGACAATCCTATAGAAGTTAGTCAGAAAGACGGAACTCATATTGTATACATCTGGGGATATGATAAAACCCTTCCCATAGCAAAGATTGAGAATGCCACTTTTACAGACATTCCTACCACAATTTACAATGATGTGATAAACAAATCGAATTTAGACGACAGCATTGCAGATGAAAACAATCTAAGAACTGCCTTAGCAACGCTAAGAAATCATGCAAACTTATCAAATGCGATGGTGACCACCTTTACCTACGATCCGTCTAAAGGAATCACCAGTGTTACAGATCCAAGAGGAGAGACTATTTTCTATGAGTACGATGAATTTAATAGGCTTAAACAAGTAAAAGATGCCTATGGAAAAATCGTAAGTCACAACCAATACAATTATAAAAACTAGAAAGCGATGAAAAAGAATTTATTTACAATTATAGCATGCTTGTTTTTGTCATTACAAGTTACCCATGTGTTTTCCCAACGAGGAGGCGGAGAAGAGGGAGGCGGAGGCTCTGGAGGATCTCCTACCATTACCATTTTTGGGGATAATACAGTTACTGCAGGTGTTAGTGAATACTATACGGTAGCCTTTGGAAACATGACCGTTTGGAATGGGAATTGGACCGCTGTAGGAGGAACCATTACCTCACAAACCATGAACAATGTATATGTAACATGGAATTCCAACCCAGGAACACTAATCTACAACGTTACCTTGTCAAGTGCAGGAACCATGAGTGAACAGTTTTCAGTTACAGTAAGTTCCTCTGCACCAGCCAATCCTAACAATCCGACAATCTCTAGTCAAAATTGTACCAGTGCTACCTTACAAAGAGGAACCCCTCCTAGTGGTGTTACTTGGTATTGGCAAGGAACCAATCCCAACGGAACCAGTACAAGCAATTCATCAAGTACCTACAATGTGACTAGTTCAGGAACCTATTACATACGAGCTAGAAATAACTCAGGAGGTACTTGGAGTACAGGTTCAGGTTCTCGATCAGTCACTTTAGGAACTGTAGGAGGAGCTACATGGTATCAAGATAGTGATGGAGATGGATTAGGTGATCCAAACGTATCACAGGTAAGTTGTACCCAACCTGTTGGGTATGTTAGTAACAATAGCGACCAATGCCCTACAAGCCATGGAGGAGGCTCCCCAGATGGATGCCCTGCAATTTCACTAACAACAACCGAAAACTACGTATACTCCATTACGCCACAAAAAGAAGTTACCGATATTTCTCAGTTGACTCAAAACAAAGATGCTATCAAAAACATCACCTACTTTGATGGGTTAGGGAGAGCCAAACAAAGCATTGGACTAAAACAAAGTGGAACAGAGAAAGACGTGATAAGTCATATGGATTATGATGCCTATGGAAGACAAGTCAAAGAGTATCTCCCATATGTAGGAACACAGGCCTCAGGAAGCATTGTTGGAAACCCTCAAGGAGCCATCAATAGTTACTACAACACTCATTATGGATCGGATATGAACACTTCAAATCCAAATCCTTATTCAGAGAAAAAGTTTGAAAATTCCCCTTTGAACAGAGTTGTAGAACAGGCAGCCCCAGGAGACGATTGGAGAAGAACCACTACTAATGTTTCAGGAAAAGACTACTCCAATGGCCACACCATCAAATTTGAGTATTTGTCTAATATAGCCAATGAAGTACGTCACTATCAGGTGTCTACACTAATAAGTGGAGATCTCTACAATCCTACTTTGCAAGGGTCAGGATTTTATTCAGCAGGAGAGCTAACCAAGATAGTGACCAAAGATGAAAACTGGAAAACCACCGATGGGGTAAACAAAACCACTGAAGAGTTTAAGAATCTACAAGGACAGGTGATACTCAAAAGAACCTATAACAATAGTCAACAACATGATACCTATTATGTATATGACAACTTTGGAAATTTAACCTATGTACTACCTCCCAAATCGGAAGCAACAACAAATTCATTGATAACGGTTCAGAATTCTTTGAATGATTTAGGGTACCAATACAAATACGATACTAGAAATCGTTTGGTAGAAAAGAAGATTCCAGGCAAAGGATGGGAATTTATTGTCTATGATTTATTAGACAGACCTGTTATGACACAAGACGCTGTGCAAGACAGTCAAAACAAATGGTTGTTTACTAAGTACGATCAATTAGGAAGAGTCATATATACTGGAGAGTTTACCGATTCTAGAAGTAGAGCAAGTATGCAGAGCTATGTAAATACAACCAACAATACCGCAGCAGAATTGTATGAGACCAAGTTAACTAGTTCAGGAACTTTAGGAATCTACTATTCTAATAGCGATTTTCCAAGCAGTGGTCTTACTGTGTATACTGTAAACTATTACGATAACTATACTTTTAATTTAGCGGGTTCTGTTGCACCTGGATCCATTGTATATGCATACAATAATGCATCCACACAAGCAACCATTACTACTAGAACCAAAGGCTTGGCTACGGGAAGCAAGGTTCGTGTGTTGGGAACCACTAATTGGATTACCACAGTTACCTATTACGATCAGAGAGCCAGACCAGTGTATGTTTATAGTTACAACGATTTTCATAAAACCACAGACATTGTACAAAGCAAGTTAGATTTTGTTGGAAAGGTAGATGAAACTACAACCAACCACACCAAGTCAGATGATGCAACTCTGGGTACACAGACGATGGTAGATACCTTTACCTATGACCATGCGGGAAGGTTGTTAACTCATAAGCAGAAAATCAATAGTCTAGCAGAAGAGATGATTGCTAGCAATACCTACGATGAACTAGGTCAGTTAATTAAAAAAGGTGTAGGGCATACCGCTACCAGTACTGCACGTTTGCAAACTGTTGATTACAAGTACAACGTACGTGGATGGTTAAAGAACATCAATCAAGATAGTTATAGCGATAATGATCTGTTTAATTTTACATTAAGATACAATGACGCTACGGATGCTACCAAAGATTTGTTTAATGGAAACATATCACAAACCAGTTGGAATACTACCAATACCGATAGTAGTACCAAAACCTATACCTATACCTATGATGCACTCAATAGAATTACCAGCGGAGTAGCCAATAATAGTAACTACAATTTAACATCAGTGAGTTATGATAAGAATGGAAACATTACTAACTTGCAAAGACGAGGACATACGAATTTAGAAGCAACCTCTTTCGGAGTGATGGACAATTTGACTTATACATACGATAATGGTAATAAGCTAACCAAAGTATCAGATACTGGAAATGGCATCTTTGGATTTAAAGACGGGGCTAATACAATTACTGAGTATACCTACGATGTGAATGGAAACATGAAAAAGGATGACAACAAAGGCATTACCAACATTGTTTACAACCATTTAAACTTACCAACACAGGTAACCATAGGTGGACAGAACATTTTATACACTTATGATGCCTCTGGAGTAAAACAACGTAAAGTTGCACAAGGAGTTACTACCAACTATGCTGGAAACTACGTTTACCAAGGGACAAGCCTTCAATTCTTTAACCATCCAGAAGGGTATTACAATGTAACAGGAGCTATCTCTGGAAAGGTTACAGGAGATTATGTATTCCAATACAAAGACCATTTGGGGAATGTACGTTTGTCTTATAGAGATATCAGTAATGATGGAGTTATCGTCGTAACAACAAACCCTACTACCAATGAACTCATAGAAGAGTCTAATTACTATCCTTTTGGTTTGAAGCATAAAGGGTATAATAACGTAACCACAAGTAATGGGAATTCAGTAGCTCAAAAGAAGCTGTTTAATGGAAAAGAGTTCCAAGATGAGCTAGGTCTTAATTGGCATGATTACGGAGCTAGAAATTATGATGCTAGCCTTGGTAGATGGATGAATTTAGACCCACTAGCAGCAGGTTATACTCATCTTTCACCATATGCGTATGTTGGGAATAGTCCTATCAGATTTGTTGACCCTGATGGTAGAGTTATAGGTGATGGAATTGAGCATTTTAATCGTTTTAAGAAAGATGTAAACGATAAAAGAACAGGTTTACAAAAAGATATAGCGGATAGAACTGCTGATTTTGAAGGAAGAATTGCAAAAGCTACAGCTAGAGGTAACACTGGAAAGGCTAATCGATTGAAGAATCGTTTAAAATCAAGAAACGACAAAGATTTAGGAAGTATTTCTGAATTAAATGATATAGATACAGAACTAAATGCATTAGAATCATCAGACCAAGTTTATGACATAGTTACAGATTCTAATTTACCAGATGATGCAGATGGAGTTACTTCTGTCAATACAGAGACTGGTGCTGTTACAGTAAATATCGGGAATAAATAT
>Ga0213866_10003101_pt1 | contig 11438 bp, 11 predicted proteins | sample PICome_11_FD_160079 | JGI IMG/M metagenome (GOLD analysis project Ga0213866, IMG submission 160079) | Coastal seawater microbial communities near Pivers Island, North Carolina, United States - PICO284 | ecosystem: Environmental > Aquatic > Marine > Coastal | place: USA: North Carolina... | reverse complement strand
CGTCCACAGCCTCGCCGGTAGGTGTGTTGGGGCATTGATCCAACACATCGCTGACGCCGTCACCATCTGCGTCCAGCTGAGAGGCACTGCAACCGTTGGCGTCCACAGCCTCGCCGGTAGGTGTGTTGGGGCATTGATCCAACACATCGCTGACGCCGTCACCATCTGCGTCCAGCTGAGAGGCACTGCAACCATTCGCATCAACAGATTCCCCGGTCGGCGTGTTCGGACAAAGGTCCGAGCCATCGGGTACCAGATCCCCATCTGTATCGACGCCAAAAGAGGCTGAAACTAGGAGAGCCACATTAGTTGATTCGCCAAGAGTAACGGTGCATGTGTCCGTTACGCCAAAAGAAGAACAGCTGCCACCCCAGCCCAGAAAGCTTGTTGCTTCTGATGAGAAGGCATTCAATGTCACGTTTTCATTGGACGAGCCAAAGTAATTACAGGGGCTATCGAACGAACTACACTGAATTTCACTGTTGATATTAACAAAGCCATCGCCGTTGATGGTGATCTGCACCACTTGAGCTTGTGCAAGCGACGACAGCACCAATAGCAAAGAGACTAGACAGATGCGCGCTGCAATTGAACCGACACTGTTCTTCATCGGTTGACACTTACTTAAAAACATAATTGAGAAATAAAGTCCTAACGAGAAACAAAGAAGAAGTCCCCAACCTCATCGCCGGCTCTTTTAATAGCCTTGAACTCCGGGTTGAGCTCAGGCTGGCGAGTCTCCAGGGAGTCGAGCACGCTCATGAACAGCGCTGGTGCCGTCAATATGGCGTCATTTCGACGCAATGCATCGATCAGTGCATCCGCGAAAACAGATGTCTTGCCCGCGGTTTGTTCGGGAAGCGGGTATTCCTTGCCTGAGGTCATCAGCAATCGCGAGCGATTGGGGAAGCGCAGAGTTACGTAGGCCTCACTATTGAGTTGTGCGGAATCGCTGGCAAGAAGAAAGGCCGGGTTGTCCGCCAGTAGCCCGGCGTACGCTGAGTCGGCCACAACAATTACACGCTTTGCCTTTATGCGCGCCATGTGTCCGCTAACCTGCTCAGTCGGAATCCAGAAGGTATCGTCCGGAGGTTGTTCGGCATTGATCGGCAGCCAGTAACCTGCTGTGTACGCGCCGCTTGTGCGCTGATTGCTGTGACCCGAGTAATAAATGAGAAGGTTGTCGTTCTCATCCAACTCATCATTCAACTGGTTGACGGCACGCAGCACAGACGCATCATCACCGTTGGTGATAACACGCACCTGAAAGCTGTATTTCGTTTTTAGAACATCAGCGAGCCGCTCCACATCAGTGACAGGAGTGGCCAGATCGTCGAGGTGGACGTAGTCCCCATTACCAATCATCAACGCATAGTACTGACCGAAGTCCTTGCCAGCGGCGGAGATTGCCTCGGGGGCTAGTAGCGTCTCTTTGACAATGGCAAGCTCTTCCTCGGCCTCCTGGAGCTCCTCCCGGGCCTCTTGATACTCTACGGTCACCTGCTGGCCGCGCGCCGCAGCAGCTTCGGCGCGCGCATCTGCTGCCTCTGCTCGCGCTTGTGCAGAGGCGAGCTGCTCCTCCAACTGTGCGTTGTACTCAGCTTGCTTGACCAGCGCCTTCTCGGAATCCGATCGATAAGTCAGTTCCTCGTCAGAAATCCCCCAGGCTTTACGATACCAGTTGAGTGCCTGCACCTTATCTTTTTCAACGCCCTTACCGGTTTCGTAAAGCGTCCCAATATTAAATTGGGCACCTTTGTGCCCCTGCTCGGCAGCACGCCGATACCAGACTGCGGCAATCTCGAAGTTGGGTTCCGTTCCCAGGCCCTGTTCGAAAATTTCACCGACGGTGTTCTGCGCTTCAGGGTCTCCTTTTTCAGCGGCCGGCAGCCAGATTTTCAGGGCGGTCTTATAATCAGCACGGTCGTAAGCCGTGTATTCGCCACCCCTGACACGGCAGTCCAGAGCCGTTGTGCGAATTGGCCGCCGCGGAGTCATATAGGTCGTGTTGCCAAGGCGCCGGAGTTGCCCGGGGAGCAGGCAGTCAACGATATACAGGTCCTGGACCTCCTCGCGCGACTGAACGTCCTGGGCCTGGGACGGCAGAATTATTGAGCAACAAAACACGAGTGCCCCGAGGAGCGCAGAGGCAACTCGTGCTTGCTCTCGCCCGGGGCGGGCCTCTCCTTCTATACTTCTTATCATGGCGATCGACCAGACACATTCTCTCTGTCCCTTCAAAGGTAGAACAATACTCCCGGTCAGCCAAATTCTGCACGCGATTCTGGTGATTTTCTTTACATTCGCCCTGGGCGGTTGCACGGGGCACACGGCCCTCCAGACGCTCGCAGATCGCAACGACATTCAACTAGACACTCTTAAAGTCCGCGAGCACCAAATCAGAGTCCTGCAAAATCATTCAGCAAGCGAGAGCAATGTTCTAACTATCTACTTCGGCGGAGACGGCCGCCCCTGGCGGGAAGGGGAACCGGCGAGCAATCCAGACGGTCGTGGTGTACTCGCGGCCGAGTTAGCAATCAAGGATCCACGGCTCGCATTTTACCTGGGCAGGCCCTGCTATCACCGGGCCGATATCCCACCTGAGTGCAAGCCGGAAATGTGGACCAGCCATAGATATTCCAGTGAAATTGTGAAACTGATGGCCGGCGCGGTATCCGAGCTGTTACACAGGGAGTCAGCAGAATACGCGGAGCTGATCGGTTTTAGCGGAGGGGGCGTGCTGGCACTCCTGATAGCGGCGCAGCTCGACGCCGTCACACGGGTGTCCACGATCGCTGCCAACCTGGACACTGAAGCATGGGTCGGATATCACGAGCTCCTGCCTTTGACAGGCTCCCTGAATCCAGCCGATTCACTGCACTCCCCCACGCAGTTTGAGCAGGTCCATTTGACCGGAACCCTGGATAAAGTGGTTCCAGCAAGAACCATCGCAAACTTTCGGAACAGACATCCGGAGGCCGTTTATCTCGAAGTTGAAGGTTTCGATCATCGCTGCTGTTGGCTCGAGCACTGGCCCAGCATCCTCGACCATATCAACCGGGATATAGAATCACTCAGGGTGTCGCCAACTCTCCCTCCAGCTGCTCCCGGAGACCGCTAAGCGTGGGATGATTGGTTAGATACTCATTGCTGCTGTAGGACTGAATCATCGACAGCAGGTAGGCCCGCTGCCGCTCTGATGTCAAGCCAGGCGATAGTGACACCAGATGGGTCGCCAGGCGTTCCAGCCCCTGCTCTGCCTCTGCGTTGCGAGGGTGCAAGTCATAGGCTGCCATGAAGTAGCGCGCGGCACCGTCCCAATCCTGGATATCCGCCGAATTATGCCCCAATTCCAGATTGCGAGTGAATTCAGCCTGAACCTCAGTCGGCAGGCTTGCGAAAGAGACAGCCGGTCCCTCCGGCTGCAGCGCGCGATAGCCGAAGGTGATCGAGAGCACCGAGAGAACAACAACGACAGCAAGCAGAAGCCTGTTCCGGGCTGGACGGCCGTGAAATACCTTTAGGAACTGCTCCGCCGACTGGATGCGATCCTTCTGGTGAAAGGCGAGCGCACGCTGGATCGCACGGGATTCAGAGCGCGAAAGTGACTTTATCTGCGACGGCGAGAGTCCAGCCTCCAGCGCCTGTTCTGCCGTCTTGCCTTCAAAAGGATGCTCACCGGTGTAGAGCTGGTACGCGATCAATCCGAGCGCATAGACATCGTCGGCGGGATGGGTATCGTTACCCCCGCGCAACATTTCCAGTGATGCGTATTTGAGCGTCAGCGCTCCCAGTTCACCGGCATCGAAACTGTCTTTCTCCGCGGCTGACTCGGCGATGCGTGCAATGCCGAAATCCAGAATCTTCACCCGGCCATCCTTGGTAACGAATACGTTATCGGGCTTCAGGTCAGAATGAACCACACCGTGCTCGTGGGCATAGGCAAGTCCGGCGGCAATCTGCTCTATGAAACTGCCTACTATGTCATTCCGTTCACCGGGCAGATCAAGGGATTCCCAACGAGAGAGGGGCGCTCCCTCCAGGAACTCCATGGTCATGTACACACGATCGCCATCGCGATCAAAGTCGTAGACGGTGACAACGTTCGGGTGCGCGAGCTGCTGAGACTTCTTGGCTTCGCGCTGGAGGCTGATCAGGGCCTTGGGATGCCGGCTGAAATCCTCGCCAAGAAACTTGATCGCAACCCAGGGGTTATCGTCCAGTGCCTCTTCCTTGCGTAAATCCCGCGCCTTGTAGACCTGGCCCATACCCCCCTTGCCCAGACGCTCTTCAAGCACAAATCGGCTCTTGATCACGACCACATCTGCGGGAAGCGCCTTCAATACCTGAGTGGCACTGGGATTCAGGCGATTGTCGACAGCGGGTTTGTTTACCTCGGTGGGCGCATCGCTACCGCCGGTGACCACCGTGGCAGCGTCGGCGGACGCCGACCCGCTCTCGGAAGAAGAACCGGCTAACCGGGTTTTGTCGCCAGAGTTGTCGGACAATTCCTGCTCCTGCTCCTGCTTGGGCCAACACTATTCGGACAGTGTACACCTGATTGAGCGCGCTCGGCCGGCCGGCTCGTCAGAGCACTATTCCAGTGCGCTCAGTGCCTCCGAAAGCCGTGTCACGGCCATTACTTCAATACCCGATATGGCGCTTTTCGGAGCATTCCCTTTTGGAATAATGGCACGTCGAAAGCCGTGCTTAGCGGCCTCGGCCAGGCGTTCCTGCCCACTGGGCACCGGCCGGATTTCCCCGGACAAACCCACTTCGCCAAAAATCACCATATCCTGGGGCAGACGCCGATCGCGAAAGCTGGAGACAATCGCCATCAGCAACGCGAGGTCCGCACTGGTTTCCAGCACCTTCACACCGCCAACCACGTTAGCGAAAACGTCCTGGTCGCCGACCTGCAGCCCACCATGGCGGTGCAGCACCGCCAACAGCATCGCGAGGCGGTTCTGTTCCAGCCCCACCGCAACCCGACGGGGGTTCCCCAGCTGGCTGTCATCCACCAGCGCCTGAATTTCCACCAACAGCGGGCGGGTGCCCTCCCAGACGACCATGACCGCACTGCCCGAGGAGGGTTCGTCGCTGCGATCAAGAAATATCGCAGAGGGATTTTTGACCTCGCGCAGGCCACCATCGGTCATCGCGAAGATGCCCAACTCATTGACGGCGCCAAATCGATTTTTCTGACCCCGCAGCGTGCGAAAGCGAGAGTCATCGCTGCCTTCCAGCAGGATGGAGCAATCGATCATGTGTTCCAGAACCTTGGGGCCGGCGAGCGTGCCGTCTTTGGTGACATGTCCCACCAGAAACAGGACTGTGCCCGTTCGCTTGGCAAAGCGCGTCAGGTAGGCGGCGCACTCACGCACCTGAGACACGCTACCGGGTGCGGACGCAATGTCATCCGAATGCACAACCTGGATAGAGTCTACCACGAGCACGCGCGGTTTTCGTTCTTCGGCGGTTGCCACAATGGCTTCTACATTGGTCTCCGCCATGAGGCGCAGGTCATCGGTGGCCAGCCCGAGTCGTCTCGCCCGCATGGCCACCTGCTGGAGAGACTCCTCGCCGGTGACGTAGAGGGCTGCCATGTTCCCGGCCAGGTGGCAAAGCGTTTGCAAGAGCAACGTACTCTTGCCCGCACCCGGATTGCCGCCTACCAGAATCGCCGATCCAGGCACCAGGCCACCCCCAAGCACACGGTCAAATTCGCCAGCGCCGCTGGAAAACCGCGGCACATCTTCGAAGTTGATGTCCTTGAGCAGAGTTGCCTCGGCAAGCTGACCCGCAAAGCCCGCCGTACCAGCGCTAGAGCCCGGTCGACCGCTGCCCTTCGCGGGACCAAGCCTGATCTCACTCAGCGTGTTCCAGGCACCACAATCGCTGCACTGGCCTTGCCACTTGCTGTAGTCGGAGCCGCATTCGTTGCAGACAAAGGCCGTTTTCTGCTTCGCCATCAAACCTACCGTGATAAAAGAGATTGCCGGCTACACCTCCACCGGCAAGCCGAGTATCCTAGCAGACCTTTGTCCAATCGCGGCTCCTTGATGTCCGATTCCTCGCTAGTGCCTGAACGACAGCTGGTTTTTTCACCGGGGCTGGCGGCGACCATAGGGCTGGAAGAAGCGATTCTTTTACAGCACCTGCAGGGACAGTTCGACCACGGGAACCCGCAGCATCGCGGCGGCTATGTCTGGCTGAGAGTAGATCGCAACTACCTGCTTCGCAGCTTGCCTTTCTGGAGTGCCATCGACCTGCATCGTGTCGTCCGGTCACTGGTCGATAAAGGAGTGCTGCTGGTGGACTCGCCGCCGATTCACAGCGACGACCACCTGACCTTCGCCCTCAACGAGCCAGTGCGCCAAGAGCGAGAGAGTGCGCCACCGGCAGGCAGCGTTCCAGAGCACTCGGCTAGCGGTGGCCCGGAAACTGCGCGCACTCGCGGGCCGGCGCGGCTACCCGGCAACTGGTCTCCCAGCGAAGACCTGTTGCAGCTGCTGGCGCTCAACCACAACATACCGCGCCAGTTCGCCCTCAACCAACTGGAAGATTTCATCTTCTACTGGCGTGAACGTGGCGATACCAGTCATGCCTGGGAGAACAAATTCCGGCAACTGGTCACCAGTCGCTGGCGGCGAGAGCAGCAGGACGAGGCCGAAAGTTTCCGTAAGCAGACGCCGAAGACACTGGATAACCACTGGCGCCCGAATGACGATGCCATGGAAATCATGGTTCGCGACGGCATCGACCCCGGCTTCATCGAGCAGACAATACCCGAGTTCATCCTCTACTGGCGCGAGCGCGGCAGCAAACCCGAGGGGCTCAATTCCAAATTTATCCAACATATCCGCATGCAGTGGACGCGTTATTCTGCCGGACTCGAGCGCAGCACGGAACCGCGCCCCATCACCGACGACTGGCAGCCCAGCGCCGACGCATTCGACATATTGACCATGGCACACATTGACCGGTCTTTCGCTCAGTCACTGGTACCGGAATTCATCCTTTACTGGCGCGAAAGTAACCAGTTACATACCTCCTGGAACAGTAAGTTCCTGCAACATGTAAAATACCAGTGGGCCCGGCGCCATCAGCTGGGCAATACGGACGGAAGCTATGACGGACAACCGGGATCTCGTGCAGCAGGTAGCACGCGGGATAGAAGTCTCGCAGACGACCTCAGCGACACCAGCTGGGCAGACTGAACCACCGCGCGCGGCCAGCGAAGGCCATGTGGAGGCAATTAACCAGGTATTTGCCCTCTTTCGGTTGAATTACCACAACCAGTACTACGCCGCCTTCCCCAACGCGGAGCAGTTAAAGCAGATCAAGAAGCTGTGGTTGGAGGCCCTGGCCGCATTCCCGCCAGAGCAGGTGTTGCGCGGTGCCAAGCACGCCATTGAGAACAGTGAGTACCTGCCAACGCTCAACCGCATGCTCGACAGCTGTCGTGCGGGAGCGAGCGAGATGGGGCTGCCCTCGCCCCACGATGCCTTCGTGGAAGCCTGCCAGGCTGGGAGTCCCAAATCTGCCCAACCCTGGAGCCATCCTGCGGTTTACCTGGCCGGGCGCGACAGCGACTGGTTTTTCCTGGCCAACAATGCTGAACGCACCACGTGGCCGATTTTCCGCGATCACTACCAACACTACGTGGCGGCAGCGCTACGGGGTGACACTCTCGAAATACCGGAGCCCGCGGCCATCGAACGCGAGCCTAGCGCGCCCCTGTCGGCCGAGCAGCAGTTGGCCGAGCTCAGGAAAATGAAGGAAGAGACGGGGCTCTGAATTTTTGGGCGGGGACGCGGAACTGGGGTGATCGGCCAACCGACAACCTTAAGGGCACGTTTAGCGCAGTCACTCGATTTGGGGCTTTCTGCGAGGACTGTCTGAATCCGAATTTTTCGCGCAGCGAAAAATCGTTGAGTTCCGCAGCAGCCAAATCGGGTGGCTGCGCTGTGCCCGTTGCGGTTGGCCGATCACCCCAGTTCCGCTGCACGGCGACACAATTTTAGTGATCTTCGTAAGATCCGCGAGCAAGATTCTCGAAGCGTGTGTACTGGCCGATGAATGCCAGGCGGCAGGTGCCGATAGGGCCGTTCCGCTGCTTGCCGATAATAATCTCGGCCGTGCCCTTGTCCGGTGACTCTTCGTTGTAGACCTCGTCCCGGTAGATAAACATGATCACGTCGGCATCCTGCTCGATCGCGCCGGATTCGCGCAGATCCGAGTTTACCGGGCGCTTGTTAGGTCGTTGCTCCAGGGCACGATTGAGCTGGGACAGCGCCACCACAGGGCAATTGAATTCCTTGGCGATGGCCTTCAGGTTCCGGGAAATCTCGGAGATTTCAGCCGTTCGGCCCTCTGATGAGCCCGCTATCTGCATCAGCTGCAGGTAGTCCACCATGATCATGCCGAGCTGCCCCTGCTCGCGAGCAATGCGCCGGGCGCGACTGCGTACTTCTGTCGGTGTTAGCGCCGGGGTATCGTCGATGTGCATGGGCACATCCTTGAGTTTGCTGACCGCCGCAGACAGCTTGGGCCAATCTTCCTGCTCGAGTTTGCCGTTGCGGATGCGGGTCTGGTCGATACGACCAATGGACGACAGCATCCGAATGACCAGCTGTTCAGCGGGCATCTCCATGCTGAACACCAGAACCGGCCGGTCCTGGGACATGACTGCATTTTCCACCAGGTTCATGGCGAAACTCGTCTTACCCATGGACGGGCGTCCCGCTACGATCACCAGGTCAGACGGTTGCAGGCCGGAGGTCATACCGTCGAGGTCAGCGAAGCCGGTGGTCAACCCAGTGATATCACCGCCAGAGTTGAACAGCTCCTCGATTCGACCGATCGCAGACTGCAGCAGTGGGTTGATCTCCTGAGGCCCACCAGACTTGGGGCCCTGCTCGGAAATCTGCATGATTTTCCGTTCGGCCTCATCGATCAGCTCGTCTGAGGATCGCCCCTCCGGATTGAAGCCGCTCTCGGCAATGGTCTGTGCCGCCTCGATCAACTTACGCAGGCTGGCTCGCTCGCGCACGGCCGCCGCGTAGGCACGGATATTGGAGGCGCTGGGCGTGGACTGGGCCAGCTCAGTCAGGTACTCAAGCCCCCCGGCTGCGTCCAACTCGCCGCGGGCATCGAGTTTGTCCGCCACGGTAATTACGTCTACCGGCTCGGATGCTTCTGCCAGCTTGGCAATTTCGCGAAAAATTATCCGATGGTTGGGGCGGTAGAAATCGGACGGGGCGACCAGCTCGGCCACCGAATCCCAGGCGTCCGCCGACAGTAGCAGGCCGCCAAGGACTGACTGCTCGGCTTCCGCTGAATGCGGCTGCATCTTGATACGTGCAAGGTCTGCGTCGCCGGAAAACGGCAGCTCGGAGACATTGCTGGGAAAATCGGCTTCGGCCATTCTCGGTAAACGTTATTCGGCGCGGCCTGTCAGGTTAGCCCAATTCGCGAGCCAGCTGAAGCTAAAACGAACAATGCACCGATCGTCACCGACCGATGCATTGCAAAAGCAGGATCTGCCGTCAGGATAACGGCAGCATTCGCTTACTCGGCGATAACGGCGACTGCCACGGAGGCTGTTACGTCACCCAGCAACTGAATCGCCACTTCGTACTCACCCAGCTCACGCAGGGCACCCTCAGGGAGACGAACCTCAGCTTTGTCGATCTCAGCGCCGGCAGCGGTGACAGCGTCAGCAATATCGCGAGTACCGACTGAACCGAACAGCTTGCCTTCTTCACCGGCAATGGCGGTGATGCTGATTAGGCCCAGTGCATTGATTGTTTCGGCACGGGATTCAGCAGCGGCTGTGGCTTGCGCGGCAGCGGCTTCGAGCTCGGCGCGGCGTGCTTCAAATTTCGCCACGTTGTCCTCGGTTGCCGGCACAGCTTTGCCCTGCGGAATCAGGAAATTGCGGCCGTAGCCGGACTTCACATCAACCGTGTCACCCAGGCTGCCCAGGTTGCCAATGTTCTCGAGCAGAATAACTTCCATCTCAGTTTCCTCTATTTCGGGTGGAGCGCACTCCCCCGCTGTCAAAAATCTAGTCTTTCGGGTCCGATCCACCGCTGTCAGCCGGAGGGCCTCCCCCCGACGGCGTCCAGCGCTGGCGGAAATTCATCCAGCTATCTGCCAGGGCATAGCCCACAACAAACAGCTTCACCGGATCGAACACCAGCCAGGCCGCGTAAAACGCGGTTAGCCAACCTCGACCCTGGCCACGCGCCGCAGCGCGTGCGTGTACCAGTGCGATGCCTGCAAAGTTCAGCGGCACCGCGCAAATCATGGCCCAGGTCCGAAACTCAACACCCAGGCTAGCCAATGCCATCGTTGTCACTGCCAGCGCGGTTGCCACCCCAGCGGGGTAGCGCAATGCCCGAAACTCGTGGCCGAAGCCACCCGGGTTAAACATCGCTGCCTGCCAGTAGCGGGCGAGTAACAAACACACCACGCTTAACAGGGCATTACCGGCACCCATCATGCCTGCTACCTGCAGCGCCGTTGGCCGGGCAAGCTGCACCGGCTCAGCGGCTCCCGCCGATAACTGCTCCTCCATGGAAGCCAGGAAATCACCGAAGAAGGCGACCATCTGGTCCAACATGGCGTCGCCAAACGCGAGCATGCACACGGCTGTGGCGCTACCAACGGCAACGGAGGCCAGTATAGTCAGCGTCAGGCTGACGGAACTGCGCAGAACCATTGCCAGTGCCGTAGCACCCAGCAGTAGCAGGGCGGGCCCGCTATCGCCAAAGCTGATCGCGAGCACGCCAGCGGGCAACATTGCCCACATCAGGAGCCAGGCTCCCTCCCCCGCGCCTTTGCGGAGGGTGACCAGCGCCACTACCGCAGCGCTGATCCAGCAAAACAACAAGCTTCCCGACCCGGCCACTGCCACCAGCAGAGCCTGGAAGCGGCCGCGCATGACAAATTCTGCGATTGCTGTCACAGGAGACTCCCGTTCAGCTCAACTTGCAGTCAGTCAGAGCGACCAGTGGATTCTTACAGGTGTGAATCCGAATAGGGCAACAGAGCCAGGAAACGCGCACGCTTAACGGCGGTGGCGAGCTGACGCTGGTACTTGGCCTTGGTGCCCGTGATGCGGCTGGGGACAATCTTGCCGGTTTCGGAAACATAGGCCTTCAGGGTTTCAAGGTCCTTGTAGTCGATTTCCTTGACGCCTTCGGCGGTGAAACGACAGAACTTACGACGACGAAAATAACGTGCCATGACTGATCTCTCCTATTACTCTTCCGCGGCTGCCTCTGCCTTCTCTTCGGCAGGGGCTTCGGCAGGGGCTTCGGCAGGGGCTTCGGCTTCGACTTCGGGCTTGGCAGACTCGGAAGCCTGACGCTCTTCGTAGCGGCTCTTGCGCTCACGACTCTCTTTTTCGGCTTTCATAATGAAAGACT
>Ga0213866_10003100_pt1 | contig 11440 bp, 5 predicted proteins | sample PICome_11_FD_160079 | JGI IMG/M metagenome (GOLD analysis project Ga0213866, IMG submission 160079) | Coastal seawater microbial communities near Pivers Island, North Carolina, United States - PICO284 | ecosystem: Environmental > Aquatic > Marine > Coastal | place: USA: North Carolina... | reverse complement strand
TTTTGCGAGGCCATGAAATCACGCAGAGATCGCAGAGCTAAGACGCAGAGAGCGCGAGAGAACAGATGTGGCGATTGATCGCCAAGGAGGACCCGGTCGGCGCAGATGGATTTTCTTGATCTTAGGCAATTCAAGAACTACTGGGCTCGTCGCTCTAATCGAGAAGCTCCAACCTGCCAAGGCGCATTGAATCAGCCGCCAGGCGCTGCGTCCCTGCGCCGCTGCGCGAACCACTCTACTCCGAGACCGAGCGACGTCGCCGAACGCGAGCAACTCGCCGCTTCGATCAGCCAATCAGAATCGCCTGCGAGCCTTCTGCTCTCCCTGCGAGAACTCAAAGCCAAGATTGATCGCATCGGAATGCGATCACCGGCAGGAATGCCGGTTCCACTGCGCGGAGCTTATCCTTGCGCTTTGGTCGCATCAGAATGCGACTCACAGACAGGAGTGTCTGTGCCACTGCGGATCAGCATCGCTGCTCGCGGAGCGCTTCGTGCCCTTCGGTGCTTCGCCAGCTTCGCGACCCTCTCTCATCCAGACGGCAATCCAGCACTACGAAGCGTTCACCGAAACGCCTACCCCGCACTTCAGAAGTTGTGCGCAAGTAAAAGCCCATCACTCCACAAGCTGCGAAGCTCTGCTAGACTGCGCGCGATGGCACGATGCGCGGCTCACGAAGCGGCGCAGCTTTTCCTGAGAGGATTCCGCTCATGCACCTGAACGTTGGAGTGTACGGCTACACTGGCGCTGGCAAGACCACGTGCATCGCAACGCTTCTGCGCTCACTCTCGAGCGAGAGCAAACTCGACAAGCCCAACAAGGTGACGGAGCGCTTCCTCGAAGAGGCCAGCACCGCTGCCGATCCCACGCAAAAGGCCATCTCCGGCTTGGCCTTCGAGACGGACAATTCGCTCAATACCGGCAAGCTGCGCTTTACTCTGCGCGACCTGCCCGGTCTCGATCTCGCCAAGGCTGCCGACGCCGTCGTGAACGGCAAGGAGCCTGAGACGATCGAAGAGCAGTTCGCCAGCTCGAACGCTTTCCTCTTCTTCTTTAACCCGGTACCGCCAGCGGGCATGGATGCGCAAGCTCACCGCGAACGCGAGCACCTGCGCGCGCGTGCGATGATCGATTACGTCGTCTCGAACCGCGAGAACCGCTATTTGCCGATAGTCTTCGTCGTCACCATGCGCGATGTGTGGGGCGACAACATCGACTTCTGCCAGCTCGTCGATCGCTGGATCGATGACGTGCACACCGAGCTTTCGCGGGTCTACACGCTGGGTCTGGGTCAGCACTACCCGCCATGTCTTGTTGATCGCCACGACTGCTTCACCCGCATCGACGGCCAAAACCCAGAAGACGTCGCTGGCGTTTTCGAACGCATCGTGCGCATGCGCCGCTGGTCAAACGAGTTTGTGGCGAGCGATAAGAGCCGCATCATGCAGGTGGTGATCGGCGCGATTCTGCTGATGACGTTGATGATCGGCTCGGTCGTTGCGCTGGCGCTGGCAGGCTCCGGGCCAGAAAATTTCGGCAAGGTGCTAGCCGCGCCCTCTGATCGTGACATCCGCTTGATGCGCGAGCCTGAGTTGGTCGAGCGCCTCGACGCGACCGAGCAGGTACTAGCGGAAGCGCAAAACACGCAGCCTTACGGCTCTAGCTTTTCGCAAGCGCTCAAGCAGGCTGAGCTTCTTAGCGACTCCCTGCGTTGGATGCCGATCAAGCAGAGCATGATCGAGAAGCCCCAAGTCGTTGAAGACGAAGACCCAATCGTAATCAGCCCGGAAACTCTCACCCGCCTCAAGAAAGCGCACGCCAGCGTGATGGAACTCGTGCGCAAGGTCGCCCAGGCAGGCTCGGATGGCAACGACCGCCAGCGCAAGCAAGTCGCATCGCTCTACCTCTCTGAAGTGGATTCGAGCAAGGGCTTGCCCGCCTCTCTGCAACAAGCGATTGAAGCCTTTAGCGCGCTTAGCCGCGCTGCGCTGGTGGAGGACATCGGCGAAAGCCTGATCCGCGCGCGAGATGCGTCAGTTAATGTGCAAAACACTTACATCCAGCTTGCCGAGCGCTTTGCGACAGAACTGAGTGAAGCTGAGTCGAACTCCCGCCTGGTGGATTCCACTGGCTGGAACGCCTACCGCAACGAGCTCGCCACGGCTTACGCCTTCTGCCAGGGCCGCGCCGATGAGGGCGCGTTTGAGCTGCAAGTCCGGCTCGACTCAGGCGTGATGCTGCGCAGCGCTGTCGGCTCGGATCTCTCCAGCTATCGCCTTTGGTTTGGCAACGTGTACGACGATCTGGCGGCGCTGCGCTCAACGCTCGTGCTGCATCGCGGGAGCGACATGCTCAACGGCACGGCATTTGAGATCAAGGATTACACCGGCTCTCTGGCTGAGGCGAATCGCCGCTTGGGCGACGGCCCGACCAACAAGATTGCTATGGAAGAGCCGATCCGCATTCAGCTTCTCAGCGCTGAAGAGCATCGCAAAGTCGAAACTTCTCGCGTCGTGCTCAGCGATTGGCAGCTCGACTGGCACAAGCAACCCTCCAGCCCCGCTCCCATAGCGATTCCGGGCCTTCCCGGGCTTGAGCGCGAGGACGTGAACGAGGCGGGGAGCGGCTTCAACTTCGTCGTCAAGCTCCAAGAGCGCGGCGGTTACGAGCTGAATTTGCGCCTGCACGGCGAGTACAAGGTTCCGCAACTGCTTTGGGATGCGCGAGCAATTGCCAATACGCAAGCAGCGCCCTGATCGAGGTGGGGTTTCTGACACACGTCGGGGCTGAATCTCCACTTTGAATGCAGCGCTCCCTGGGCTCGTGCAAAGCTTGCAAATTTCCGCAAGTGAAGGCCTCCACCAGCTTGACTGGGCTAGCCAAAACTCTATGCTTTCCCTCCCTTGTCCACGCTTTTGTGGATTGAGTTTGAGTTTCATGTGAACTGGACCGCGTGATCCGGCAGCCCACTTGTAGGGCAGCGCGCGAGTCTTGAAGTTGAACCAAGGTGCCCGCTGAAACGGAATCAGCCCACCTGACACATCCCCTCGGGGATGCTTAGAGGATTGTGCCCAGATGCCTGAAGCGACTGCTGCTGCCGACACCGCGACCGACGCGAATAATGAAGAGAACGTTTCAGAATCCGCCTTGAGCGCTGCTGTTCAAGACGCTGAGATTCCTGAGCTGAACGCCAAGACCTTGATCGAAGCCGGTGTCCACTTCGGACACTCCGCCCGCTTCTGGGACCCGCGCATGAAGTCGCGGATCTTCGGCAAGCGCAACGGCATCCACGTGATCAACGTGCGCGAAACCCTGCGCGGCGCCGTGCGCGCCCGCCACTTCCTCAAGCAGGTTGCAAGCGCTGGCATGGACGTGCTGATCGTCGGCACGAAGAAGCAGGCGATGGACGTCGTGCGCTACGAAGCGCAACGCGTTGGCATGCCCTTCGTTGCCTCGCGCTGGTTGGGTGGCACGCTCACCAACCACAGCACGATTCGCCGCCGCCTCAAGCGCCTCGAGGAAATCGAAGAGCTGAAGGGTTCTGGCAAGTTCGAGCGCATGCCCAAGAAGGAGCAGGCTCGCATCGATCGCGAACACAAGAAGATCGCCTACAACTTCGAAGGTCTTCGCAACATGGATCGCCTGCCTTCGGCGCTGATGGTGATCGACTCGACGCACGAGAAGAACGCGATCGCGGAAGCTCGCAAGCTGAACATCCCGGTCGTCGCGATTGTCGATACCAACTCGAATCCCGAAGTTGCCGACATCGTAATCCCGGGCAACGACGATTCTTTGCGCGGCATTCAAATCATCTTGCATTTCCTTTGCGATGGTGTGTTTGAAGGTCGCCAGATGGCGGAACAGGGTCGCGGTCTGAAAGACAAGACCGGCCTGCAAGTTTCGCACTACGACGAGCTCGGCCCGACGGGGCGCGAGAAGCGTCGCGACAAGGGCAAGGGTGGCGATCGTGGCCGCAAGGGCCCTGGTGGTCCGAAGTCCCGCTCGCAGGGTCGCAGCGACGACCAGGTGCAGCAGGCGTCGGAAGAAGCCGTCAAGCAAGCCGATTCCCAATCTGGCGAAGGTGGCGCGCAGGTGCGCGTGAAGCCGCAAGCCAAGAAGGACGGCGCAGACAAGTCCGCAGCTCCCAAAGCTGAAGCTCCCAAGGCCGAGGCCAAGGGTGATGTGAAGCAGAAGGAAGAAGCTGTGAAGAAGACTGACGATTCAAAAAAAAGTGACGGTGACGGGGTGAAGATCAGCGCCAAGCAGGTGCAGGCTCTCCGCGAAGCTACCGGCTTCGGCATGATGGAAGCCAAGAAGGCTCTGCAAGCTGCTGGTGGTGATCACGACCTCGCGATCAAGCAACTGCGCGAAGCTGGTGCGCTCAAGCAGGCGAAGAAGTCTGACCGCGACACCAACGAAGGCCTCGTGATGGCTGCGGTTGAAGGCGGCAACGCTGCTGTCGTCGCCGTGCTTTGCGAGACTGACTTCGTGGCCAAGAACGCGGACTTCCAGGAGTTCGCGCAAAAGGTTGCTGACTCGGTTGCCAAGGCTGGCAAGGCCGACGACATCGAGAACATCGCCTTCGTTGATGGCGGTACGATCGGTGAAGTGCTGAAGAACAAGATCGGCACGATCGGCGAGAACCTCAAGATCGGCGATGTGAAGCTGCTCAAGGGTGACGGCACGTACTACGGCAAGTACGTTCACAACAACGGCAAGCTCGCTGTCCTGACGCAAATCAAGGGCAAGAGCAACGACGCTGGCGAAGCGATGGCCAAGGATGTCGCGATGCACGCGGCCTTCACCAACCCGATCGCACTTGACCGCGATGGCGTGAGCAAGGAATACATCGAGTCCGAGCGCGAGATTTACTCCTCGCAGATCAAGGCCGAGGGCAAGCCCGAAAACATGATCCCGAAGATCGTGGAAGGCAAGATCAACGCTCTCTTCAAGGAGCGCTGCTTGCTCGAGCAGATGTTCGTCAAGGATAACAAGAAGGCGATCAAGGACGTCGTCGCCGAAGCCAAGGCTGGCGACCTGACCGACTTCGCGTTCGTCAGCATCGGCGGCTAAAGCCACCTTTGTGAGTGATAGAAAAGCCCTGAGCCTTTTGGCTCGGGGCTTTTTTGATGGTCGCGTTCCATCGCCGCTGTTGAGAGAGAGGGTCGCGAAGCTGGCGAAGGACCGAAGCTTGCGAAGCGCTCCGCGAGCGGCTGTGATTCCGCGCGGGTCAGTGGCACTGACACTCCTGACGGTGATCGCATTCCGATGCGATTGATCTTGGCGCGCGATATCTCGCAGAGATCGGGGAGGCTCGCCGGCGATTCTGTTTCGCTGATCAAGGTGCTGAATCGCTCGTGTTCTGCAAACTCGCTCGATTCAAGAGAGGAGGGGGTTCGCGCAGAGGCGCAGGGACGCAGCGCCTGGCGGGTCAGCAGTCGTGCATTGACGAGTCTGAATTGATCGACCAGAGCAACGGGCCTTCTGCTTCTTCGAAACATAAAGACCAGAAACGTTCATCTGCGCCGATAGACCAAGCCTCAGCCAGCAATGGTCACATCACTTCTCTCGCGCTCTCCGCGTCCTAGCTCGGCGATCTCTGCAAGATTTCATGGCCTCGCAAAAGCTCAGCCCTTCGCGATTCAGGATTTCTCGCAGAGCTCGCCGAGGTGAAGACGCGGAGTGCGCGAGAGACCTACTCGAATGCTTTAGCGCCAGGGCGAAGCGTTTTGCCGCAGCTTGCTCTGTCAAACAAATCAAAGATGCAAGCAATCGCATGGAGGTGACTAGATCGGCACGATCTCATTGCGCGTGCTCCGCGAGGCGCTGCGTCCCTGCGCCGCTGCGCGAACCACTCTTCTCCGAGACCGAGCGCCGTCGCCGAACGCAAGAAGGCTAGGCACTTCGGTTCATCAATCAGAATCGCCTGCGAGCCGTTTGCACTCCCGGCGAGAACTCAAAGCCAAGATCAATCGCATATGAATGCGATCACCGACAAGAATGCCGGTTTTACTGCGCGGAGCTTATCCTCACGCATTAGTCGCATCAGAATGCGACTCACAGACAGGAGTGTCTGTGCCACTGCGGATCAGCATCGCAGCTCGCGGGGCGGTCTCACAATCCTAAAAAGCAGATTGCGGGGGCTCTTTCGAGCTCCCGCAATCCGCTATGTCATTCAGCTATTCGAAAGGCTATGCGTTGCGTTTGCGTAGCGTCAGCCAGATCGAGCCAGCGGCGCAGAGCGCGAGCAGCAAGATCAGCGGTGACTCGCTGCCATCAGCAAGAGCGCAACCTCCACCGCCGCCACCACCCGAAGGCGCAGCACCGTAGTTGAAGACCACGCCGAGTGTCCGAGGCGGAAGCGCGCCGGTGTCGAGGATGATCTCCAGATTCGACGTGTTGCCGTCAAGCGCAGCCGGAACGCGCAGGCCGGTGATCATCGTGCCGGTCGCGTTGACCGAAGCGAAGCCGTCAGCGCGTACGCCGCCAATGGTCAGCGAAATGTTCGGCACAAAGCCGCCACCAGTGATCACGATGTCAGCGCCGCCATCCAGCAAAACGCTGCGCACAGGCGTGAAGCTGTCGATGCTCCACTCAAGCACGGTCAAAAACTCCGTCGCCGGTGTGCGGCTACCAAAGAGCACGGTGGTGCCAGGGTTCTGCATCGTCACATCGGAAGGCGAAACGATCGATACGCGCAGCGTGTGAACGCTTTGCTCTTCGTTCGCACCGATTTCCGCCCGCACCTTCGCGATCACGAAGATCGAAGCCATCTGGCCGTTCAGCACGGTGAAGGGCGAGGAGAGCATCAGCGTGAATGCGCCGTTGATGCCAGGGCTGCTCGCGATCAAGGTGTCGCTGCCAGCATCGAAGGTCGCAGAACTATCCGAATCGAGGTACAGCTCAATGCCATCGCTGGCGTTGACTGCATCCACCCAGTTTGCGGTTCCCGAAGTCGTGAGCTTGATCGCGGTGATGGTTGCATCGCCGTTCGAAGCGCCGAATTCAAAGGTGCCGAGAACTTCCGTGCTGGCGGAACCAGCTTCCAGCGTGCGCGCGGAGGCCGTGTTCAGGGCCGCAGCAAGGGAGAGCACAGGCGTGTTGATGATCAAAGCGCCGGCTTCCATTGCCGGGACGCCAGTCGCGGTCACGCCGGTTGGGGCCGTGATCGAGACGTCGTTCAACGTGACGTTGAAGGTTTGATTGGCGAGCGCTGTTCCGTTCAGGTTGGCGATCAAGAAGAAGCGGCGATCAGCAGCGCCGGCGAAATCCGTATCGCTGAGCATTGCCACGTAGTTGCCGTCATTGGCGTCAAAGCCCGCTGCGGTGTTGGTCGTAGCGAGGGTGTCGTTCGCGAACTCCCAAAAGCCTGAGCCGTCGGTGTCTTCGTAAAGCGCGATTTCAGTGAAGGCGGCGGAGTCATCGCCGGTTCCAGTCGCGTTGAAGCTGAGGCTCGCAACGTCAAAGGGCTCGTTGCGCGTGCTGATGGTGACGTCGTAGAGAAGCTGGCCGAGCGCGTTGTTGTTCACCGAAGCGCGCATGTTCGGCCCGTTGAAGGTCACGTCAAAGCTCGCGGGGTTGACCGTGTACTCGGTGCCGGCAGCGCTGGGAACGCCGAGCAACACGCCGCCGTTGGGAGGGGTGCTGTTGGTCGATTCCAGCGAGACTTCATAGGTCAAGCCCGCGCGAACGTTGTTGCTGAACTTGCCGAGCAGGAAGAAGCGACGCTCAGTCTGCCCGAGGAAGACCGCATCGGTGAGGTTGAACTCGAAAGTTCCATCGTCAGCCGCGATCGGGGCGACCAAGCTGCCGCCTGCGAGCTCCGCACTTGCGCCGCCAAAGAGGCCGTCTCCAGCATCTTCAAAAAGCTGCAACTCGGCGTAGGCCGTTGAATCGTCACCGGTGCCAGAAGCCTTAAAGGTGAAGCTCGAAACTCCCCAGGTAGCGTTGGTCACGAAGGTCGTGAACTCAAGCAGCATCTCGCCGTCGCCCAATGGGCCAACCGATCCAGCATCAATCATCGCGTCTGGTAAGGTGGTTTGATCCGTTACGACGAGCGCGTTGCCCAGAATCTCAATCCCAGCGCTCACGCCCATTGCGGGCAGAGGCGGGCCGGTCAACGTGGTTGAAGTTGGGGACTGCGTAGCAGACACGAGCTGCGCACCGAAGGTCTCGCCGTTTTGAGGCGAGAAGTTGATGTCCACTGCAACCCAGTACTGGCGCGTGTCACCAGCCGAGAACGTGGCGTCCATGCCCGTCAGGGTGAAGGTCACGTCGCCGTTGTCTTGCGGAATGGTCGCGGTCGCGAGTTCGGTATCGGCTGAGGTCAACATGCCATCGGCATCGGCGTCAACCATCAGCGCAACGCGGTCAAAGGCCGTGTTGTCAACGCCTGTACCTTCAAAGTGGACAGCCAGATCGGTGATCATCGAGTCCGGACCGTTGGGATAGGCGATCGTGAAGGACATCAGGGCAACGTCAGTTGAGCCCAGATAGACTTGCTCGGTCGTGGTGTTGCTGACGTCGGCGATGGTGAAGCCCGGCGCGAGAATCTCAAGGCCAACCATCGTGGTTGAAGGCGTGCCAGCGCCACGGGTTCCCTGCCCTGCCGTCAAGTCGGAGACCTCGAAGGAAAGCGTTTCGCCCGGCGCAGCAGTGCCCGAGAGTTTGACGGCGATCAGGTATTCCTTGGCTTCACTGACCATGAAGTCTTGCTCCGTGCCCGTCAGCGAAATCGTGGTAGTACCCATAGCGCTCGCGAAGGCAGGGGCGACGCCCAAATCAACATCTCCGCTATCAAGCATGCCGTCGGTGTTGACATCACGGTAGAGCTTCAGCTCGCTGATGGAGGTGGTCGCGTCAGCCGTGCCATTGTGCGTGATTTCGATTTCAGTAAGGATACCTGCTTGAACAGCGCCGTTGGCGATCTCAAACGAACCGACGATGCGGCCATCGTTATTCGGGCCTTGATCGTCGGCATACACATTCTGAACCGTGCCAGCGGGTGCGGTGACGGTGAGCAGGGAGCCATTGCGCCATTCCATGCAGTTCGCGAGGAGAACGTCAGCGTCGGTGTTGGGGTCGATTTCACCGGGGTACCAGTTGAATCCAACTACGCCGCCAGTGACGTTGGTTTGTAGTGCGACCAAAGGATAGCCGTTGGTTTGGTTGCAGATAACTGTCGCGTTTGAGGCTGGCTGTGCGGTGATGTGATAGCTTTGGCCGCCGCCATTCGCAGTGGTCACGCCCTGCATGATCGGGTGGTTCGGTTGCTGAACCGTGCCGATGTTTTGCAGTGTACCGTAGTTGTAGCCGCCGATTGGAATCGGAAGGTATCCGCCGGTGGCGAAGCGCCCTTCGATGGAGAAGCCTCCGCCCAAGTTTACGTTGGCGAATGCGCAGAGCACGACGTGACCGCCGCCATCAACATAGTCTGCCAAGTTGTTGCCCATGGTGACTGGGTCGGCGAAGGTGTTGTTTGACCAAACAACCACGCAGTCGTAGGTGTTGAGTTGGGTCAGCGTAGGAGTTCCGCTGAAGGCGTCGAAGACCGTAACCGTACCATTCAGAACATTGCTGTTCTGAACGAAGTTCTGAACGTTGCCGATGCCGCCTTGGTCTGCACCCGCCAGCAAGTAAGAACTTTGCGCCTGCGAGGATGACGCTAGCGCCACCCCAAAAAAAGTCACCAACACGCCGAGCCATTTCGCGGCGAAACTCTTGACTACCATTGTATCCTCCTCCGGAGCCGCTACTGCCCACACGAAACGTGCACGTACCCTGCAGTGATCGGCATGAATCCCCTGTGACAGAATGAGTCCACTCCCGACACACTCCACCTAAGGAATGCGATATCGTAACGGAAGGGTGAGAAATTCGCACGAAGATATTAAGATTTCTTGCCGCTAACTGAACCACGTGCCGTATCGAGCTGCTTCGATTGCTTAGCGCTGAAGGTCACCCTAGTAGGATACCCGTCTTGCAGAGCGCGAAAGTTGTGAGACTAAAGCGCTGTGCCGTGGCCAGGCTGATACCAGCCCAAAACCGCTCCAAGATGCAGCAGTTCCAACTGGCGCAGCTCGCGAAACTCGCTTGAATCGAAGCTTCTCAGCATTTCCCAAGCAAGCGAGCACATATGCGCATTCTGATTCTCCAGCATCACGACGCGTGGAAGCCAGGTCTCATTTTTGATGAGGCGCGAGCGGCTGGCGCGACCATCCAAATGGTCAACATGGCGGAGGGCGACATGCCGCCGCGCGATCTGACGGGTGTGTCAGCTTTGGTGATCTTGGGCGGGCCTTTTCACGCCACGCAGGCCGATGAGTACCCTTGGATGCGGCAGGAGATTCGTCTGATCGACGAGGCTCACGAATACAAGATCCCGGTGCTGGCGATTGGCTTTGGCGCGCATTTGCTCTCAATCGCCATGGGGGGCGGGAGTAAGCCCCTCGTCCACAACGATCAACTCTGGCTGGAGGCGGGCTGGGCGAATCTGCGCTTCGATCAGGACGTGATCGGCGATGGCCTCTTCAAATCCTTCCCACCGAGCATTGAAGGATTCACCTTCCATTCAGACGAACTACAGCCGCCGCCCGGCAGCAAGCATTTGGGCATGACGAGCATCTGCCCGGTGCAAGGCTTCCTCTTTAAGGGGCGCTTTTTGGGATTGCAGCCGCACCTTGAGATTCGTCAGGAGGGGATTGAGGCGATTATCGCAGATCAGGCTGAGCTGATCGCGCGCGCTGGCATCTCGCCGGTGCACCTGATGATGGACATGCTGCGCCGACTGCAGCACGTTGAGCTTTACGCGAGCATGCTCTTCTCGCGCTTCTTCGACTTCGCTGCGGATGAGCAGTGAGGGCATTCAGAGCTCAACGCCAAGGCGCGAAGCACGCAGGCTTTGCGACCCTTCGCGCTCTCTGGGCCTTCGCGTTGAATTCCGATTTCTCTTGCTCGCATGAGCGCGAAAAATGGCGACACCCTAGGCTAGACGGATTCGTGGATTGCTTGAGACAGTAGCACTTCCAGAAATGCATCACGCAATCATGAGCTGCTGCACGTCGGGCTTTCCTCTTCGTGATCAGCACTTTCATTCACAATCTCAAGCCCATCCGGGCCGACGTTCGGCAGGCCGACGCGGTTGCGGATCCAGCGCGCGAACTGGGTTCCGCCCAGCGCGCCCAGCGCCATGATGATCAGCATCAGGCCTTGTTCGCGATCTTCAGGAACACTATCGGAGAGGAATACGAGCGAGAGGGTCGCCATCGATACGGTCAGCATCAATGCGCCGCTGAAGCCTGCTGCGTCAGCAGCCCGCTTGCGCATGAAGGTCGCTAGCACCACGAAGCCAAGCATGGAAGTAGCAGTCACGATTGCCAGCGTGAGTGGCGGCGCGTACTGGTCCATCATGAACCAGCCGCCGACCATGATGATCGCGACG